>OBXC01001726.1_pt1 | contig 9980 bp, 6 predicted proteins | sample 1538111 | NCBI WGS metagenome assembly OBXC01 (sample SAMEA2580137, study PRJEB22360) | human gut metagenome | biome: human gut; feature: human-associated habitat; material: faeces | place: Denmark | collected 2008/2010 | reverse complement strand
ACTTTTTTCCCCCAGCACCGACATTTACATATTTACCATTAACACTATACATCCAACCACTTTTTTCTCCAACACAAAATTGCGGAATATCCTTAATACTACTAACATAACCACTATTTGCGACCAATTTTAATTCTTTCTCTCCATTAATCTGTCTTAATAATTCTAAAACTGTAGTATTCTTTTTCACCTTATATACCGTATTTGGTAAAATAATTCCAGAAGAAGGAATATTAATATTATATTTATATCCATCACTAATTTTATCCATATTATTTAAAATTGTTTTACAATCAATTGAAATGCTAACATTAATCATTTGATTATCATTATCAGCTGGCTTATTATTTGGAGAATTATCTTTATTACCAGCATCAGTATTAGCACCATCATTAGATGTCTGATTAGAATCTAAAGCAGAACTATTTGTTCCCTTATTATGCTCATCACCAGCATCTGTAGCGCTATCTGTCTGACTATTTTCACTTATGACTGTTACATTACCAGCTGCATCAATTGTTGCTGTCACCTCATTAGCCCATTGTTGTTCAGTTGATTCTGTTTTGGTTTTCACAATATTATTGCCCTTTGTTACTGTTCCACATCCAGTCAATAAAACCAAGATAAATACTAATGAAATTTTTAAATATTTTGACATAATAAAAGACCCTTTCTAAAAAATGGCGCACAAAAGGATCACGTTTATGTAGAACTACTCTATCGTCCGTAAAGTGTATCCTAAGATAATGGCAAGTATTCCGGCTTAGATTCATCGTCTTAACACCTTCCCAGTTTTCACCAGTGGTCTATCGTCTTAACTCCTCATTACGGCGGCGGGACCGCTCTTGCTTCTAACAAGATTCCTTATTAATGTACAACAACCATTAAATATGCGTTATTAAATTACTTTAATTATACAATAAAGAATCAAAAATGGAAGTTAAACTTCCATTTTTCGACTAATGATCTGATTTAAAATACTAGATCTTTAATTTTATTATCTCCTGCCAGCATTATTGGATGAATAAAAATAACCTCATCATCTTTATTAACTATTTTCTTCAATCTAATTTAAATAATCTCTAAATAACTCATCTTGATAATTTTACCGCATTGTATTAGCTACATAACTTGCATCTTTTGTTTATTGATCATACGGTGTGACAAGTGATACTTTTCTTAACCTTGCTTGATATTTGATTTAATTACTGTTTAGCCATGTTACTTCATGAATTTAATGTTGTATATTAAATTCAATAATATAATATTCTAATTAACAATTCTTTTAGTGTCGAGATTGGAAGTATACCTACCTTATCAGCTCCTAAATCTTTTTAGATTTAAAGCCTTTTTCTTAACAATCATAAAACCATCTCTTTTTATTCTATCAATACTGTAAAAAAATCCTTTAATACAATTTTAAATATGAATTTACGACATTTTTTTAAGCGTTTGCCCATAATCAGTTACCCATTACTCCTCCGGCAATGAGATTCTAAACAGCTTAATATCCACTTCATAACAGCAGTACATATTATTTCTGATACGTGAACCAACATCGTTACAAAAAGCAATAATTTTCTAGTCACAGACTTACATATCTCAATATGATCTTAGACAACCCTGCCAACGTTATAAACACCTTCTGTTCATAGCGCAGATAAAACTCTCCTAAAAAATTGTCTGGTAGTTTAATTATCATTTTTCGTAATAATTAATTTTTCTCCATAAAAAAAGGTTAAATTGAAAATTTTTTTCAATTTAACCATACTCTTATAACTCTTTTTTTCTTGCCACTACCATAAAACGATGAGTCGTTAATTCAAAATATTTCTTATCTTTGATCTGTTTCAACACATGACTATAAAAATTCATAAAACGATCTTGAGTAATATCAGCTTTAGTGATTCCTTTCATGAACTGAATAAATGATGCCAACGTGTCAAAACGAACATACCCATGTTCTTCCACACTATCAATAATCTCCAAACCAATGTCACTCAATGTCTGACAACTAGCCTCACGATCCCAACGACCATGTAACTTAAAAGGTAAGAAAATATTGATCAATTCTTTATAATTATCACTACCCATTTGATTAACAATAATATACCCACCTGGTTTTACGACCCGATACAAATCATACTTATCATAATTAGATAATTCATTAACAATGACATCGATTCGCTCATCTTTAAATGGTAATTTCCCTTCATTTGTTAATTTTGTTACTTTAACATTGCGATCAGCTAATTTTTCTTCAGCTTTTTCATATTGAGCTTCTACAACATATGTAAGTGGTGGTAAATGTTCAAAAGCAGCAACATATTCTCCCCCATCAAATGAGATAGTCGCTAAATGAGTGTCATCATTAAAATAACGGGCGGCAATCTCATGGCTTGAATAAGTTGGTAAACTTTGCTGTACCAGCGCATTAGCTGTTTCATTCATCGCTTTGGCAATTTCTGATTTCATCAATAAAGCCTCATTGATTTTCTTCCTAAAACGGATTTTATTGTAATAAAATCCAATATACTGGCTAATCCCATCACAAATAACTCCAACTGCGATAAATCCTAACATTTCAACAAACCATTCAGTTGTAAACATCGCCTGAACTGACGCAATAGCATAACATATCACACACATAAAGATAATACTTTTTGTTCGAGTATACTTAAACGGTTCATTTAATTTAGTATACCAGCTTAAAATACTTTTCTTTTGTGCCGTTCTACCTTCTAACTCACAAAAAATCAATTTGATTGCTGTCAACATTACTGCCAACGAAATAAGCATGTAAATATAATATTCCATTTCTTTACCTCTTATAAATTTTCTCGCCTTTCAATGAATAATAAGCATCACCATCAACTGTTACAAAATACCCTTTTTCATTGAATTCTAAATCACCTTCAACTGAGAAAACCACTTCATTTTCATTCATATCATAAATATAACTGCTTCCACTCTTGTTGAAGATACCATAAACTACATCATTATACACAAAGGTTGTCCCTTCGTCCATAAAATAGTCATTAATTACTTTATTTCCTTCTACATCAAATACTTCATACTTACTGCCAGTAGTATATCCAGCATAATATTTTTCACCTAAATACATAATTCGTACATATTGTTCAGATACTTTTTTGCCTTTATTATTAATTAAATAATATTTATCTTCTTTTTTAGAAACGACAGCAAGATTATTTTCATCAAAAGCTTCAGCACTCTTATAAGATTCCTTTATTGCTTCCTTACCATCAAAACCATAATATTGGTAACCTTCATCACGCACATACACCGGGAAAATCTTACTCTTTGTAAATGATGCCATTGGGTCTAACTGAATCCCATTTACCTCTATTTCTTTACCATCATTAACGAATTTATGTGGTCCGTAAATCATTTCTTTATTCTTTACAACATAATTTTTATAGTTACGATAGTAACTGTTTGATGTTACTGTTTCACCATCTTTGTTAAATAAATATGTAGTTTGATTTTTTACTCCAATAATATTTTTTGAATTATCATAATATAAATCATCTAATTCAAGTGTTGTAGTAAAAATTATTTTTCCTTCTAAATCCAATGCATTGATCTCATGAGTTTTACGATTATAAAGCAAATAACCTTTTTTACTACTATGATCCATCAACTGATTATTGCCACCAATCTTGATTCCTTCAATATGCTTTTCATTAACTAAATTGTAAATAGATGAGGTCTTTTCAAAATTAATAACCGCATAATCACTATCAACTGTATATGCACTTATAATCTTCTCCTTACTCTTTTTTAATACCTCACCATCATTATATAAAACAATATATTCTTTACCTTGATGAATAACCGGTAACCCGAATAAAGAAATCTCTGTCTTTTTATCTTCCTTGTATAATTCTTTTCCTTCACCATCTAAAATACTAATTTTTTCATTCTTATCATAACCAACAATCATATTTCCAATTGATTCTAGTTTATCATATTTTCCTAATTTGATTGCTTCTTCACCATCACGAAGAAGATATCCATACTTTTTATCCTTAATTACAATATAACCAGAACTTCCAACTTCTTCATACTTATCATAAATAAATTCAGTCTGCTTATCACCTTCATAATCCATAAGCGCATATTTTTCTTTATTATTAGCTACAAACAATGTTTGATCGTTATCTATATTTGAACATCCTGTTAGCATTAAAAATGCTAATAAACCAGCTGTAATTTTTTTCATTTTTTTCACTCCTTCAAAACAAAATAATTATAGCATGTTTTTTGTCGATAAACCACAAACCTTTGATGATAATAAAACAAAAAACGATAATCTAAATTATCGTTTCTTGCTTTGGATATATTTTTGGATATTATATTAAGACTACTCAATAACTAATGGTTCTTCGTTATTTACAGATTTACCATCTTTTGTAGTCGCAACGTAATAAACTGATGAAGTTTCTGGTGTATAATATATTTGCAACGTATCAACAGTTGAAATTTTAACTCCCTGTGATTTAACGTCCTCTTTTACCAATTTTTCAATATCAGTTGCTGTTACGTTTTTCCCATGATATTGTACTTCTACGATTGCTTTCATCTTTAAATAATTCCCCCGTTTCTTCTTGAATCAATAATATCATATTCAAGCCAAATATGCAAATTTTATAGTGTTAATCATCATTTTTTAAGAATTAACGATAAAAATATTATCTTTTTTTAGAAAATTCCTACAAAGTTTGTCTAACAAAATTGAATAAAAAAGAAAAAACAGAAAATCGAAATTTCCTGCTTTATGAATTATTTTGTTTTAAACGGTTTTGTTGTTTACGTGCTTGTTCTGTTAAATAACGTTTTCTCAAACGAATGTTTTCAGGTGTTACTTCAACTAATTCATCATCATTAATATAATCTAAGCAAGCTTCTAAGTTAAATGTCCGAGGTCTTTTTAAAACAACTGTTGAGTCTTTTGATGAAGAACGGGTATTTGTTAGTTGTTTACCTTTTGTAACATTAACTACTAAATCATTGTCACGACTATGTTCACCAACGATCATCCCTTCATAAACATCAACACCAGGACCAATAAACATAACTCCACGATCTTCAACCCCACCTAAAGCATAGGCTGTAGTTTGACCATTATCTATCGAAACTAAAACACCAAGTGATCTTTCTCCAACTGATTCACCTTCCATTGGGCGATATTCTAAGAATGAATGAGAAATAATTCCATAACCTTTTGTCATTGTTAAAAAGTTTGTCATAAAACCAATCATCCCTCTTGAAGGAATTGTATATGTGACACTTGTTTGTCCTTCATTACTAACCATATTTTCAAGTACACCTCGACGATATCCTAATGATTCTATAACATTACCAATACAGTCATCGGGTGCTTCAATATTAACTTCTTCATATGGTTCACAAAGTACACCGTCAATCTCTTTAATAATTACTTTTGGTTTAGAAACTTGAAGTTCATATCCTTCGCGACGCATATTTTCAATTAATATCGACAAATGCAACTCTCCCCGTCCAGAAACGATCCATTCTTCACTGTTAGGAATTCTTTCAATCTTTAAAGATACATCACGGTTAGTTTCTTTAAATAAACGTTCTTCAATTTGACGAGCTGTTACAAATTTTCCATCTTGACCTGCAAATGGCGAAGTATTAGTACCAAAAACCATTTGAATAGTTGGTTCATCTACTTTTAATAATGGTAAAGCTTCTTCTTTTCCCGTAGTACATACAGTCTCACCAACACCGATATCAGCTAAACCAGCAATCGCCACAATATCTCCAGCCCCTGCTTCTTCAATTTCAATTCGATGAAAGCCAATAAAACCAAATAATTTTTGGATTCTAAATTGACTGTGTGAACCATCAGCACGAACACAAGTTACGCTTTCATTAACTCGTATTTTACCACGTTGAATTCGTCCAACACCGATTCTTCCCACATAATCATTATAATCTAATAAAGCCGGCTGGAATTGTAATGGTCCTTCTTCATCAACTAATGGTTCTGGAATCTCATCAATGATCATATCAAACAAACAGTCCATACTTGGTTCTTGAGTTGATAAATCAGGGTCCAAACTAGAAGTTCCTTGTAATGCTGAAGCATAGACAGTCGGGAATTCTAACTGATCATCATCAGCTCCTAATTCCATAAATAATTCTAATACTTCATCCATTACTTCCTGAATTCTTACTACTGGACGATCTACTTTATTAATTACTACGATTGGTTTTACTTTAGCTGCTAATGCTTTCTTTAAAACAAAACGTGTTTGAGGCATTGTTCCCTCATAAGCATCGACCACTAATAATACCCCATCAACCATATTCATGATTCTTTCAACTTCACCACCGAAATCGGCATGACCAGGAGTATCCATAATATTGATGCGATAATCCTTATAATTGATGGCTGTATTTTTAGCCAATATAGTAATTCCACGCTCACGTTCAATGGCATTACTATCCATTGCACGTTCTGCTATTTGTTCATTATCTCTAAATGTACCCGATAATTTTAATAATTGATCTACAAGTGTTGTTTTACCGTGATCGACATGGGCAATAATCGCAATATTTCTTATCTTCATTTACTCAACCTCTCTTATAACTTCATCATTATATCACAGAATTGTATTTTGTCATTATTTTTTTTAATTGATATAAAAATGGGCTTAAATAGCCCTTAATTTCATTTTTTGTCATTGAATTCAATCAACGATGATTCCCAATAAACTAGCTAAAGCGATTGCCTGATACATATCAACATGGATTCCTTTTAAACTATAATCATCGATTCTAATTCCCTCAATATTAGTGGTCTTAAAGTCCATCCCTTTTAAGCTTGTTTTAAATACCTCTCCAGCAATAAAACTAACTTGTTTAAAAACAAGATTTTTAACATTCACTTCCATAAAACTACTTTCATCTAATGTACTATCATTAAACTCAACACAACGAATATTTCCAAGACTAATATTCATATAGCGTCCTTGTACTCCCTCAAATAAAAGATCTTGTAAAGAACAGTCAATAAAATTTAGCCCTGTCATCTTACAGTTAATAAAGTGACAACGATGGATACTAACCTTATTAAATTCTAAATTTGATAAATCACAGTTTTCAAAAATACAATCTGTTATATGAGTATTAACTAATTCGATCATATTAAAATCAATCTTAATAAATTTACATTCCTCAATCGTTAAATTTTTAATTGGAATAACTTGTTGAGGATTTTCATTAAATAAACACTGATAATAATTATCTTCTATTTCATGAAATGAACACTTATTTAAATCATGAATTACCGGCTCTCTTCTTTTCATCTTACACCTCACCTGATTATTATAAGCATAGCTTATCTTTATTGTAAAGATTCTTTGTATATCATTTTAAACTCCCAGCAAATTGTAGTATCCTATAAGTATAAGGAGGTGGTTTAATGAAACTAGTTGAATTAATTACAACACCTGAATGTCAGCATATTTACCAGCGTTATTTTAAGATTGTTGCCACCCCTAAACCACCGCATCAAATTACCTCAAAACAGATTTATCAAGAGATCGTAGCATACTACAATGGCAGTATTCAAAATGTTTTAGATATTTTATGTTATGACGAAATCGTTTTCTTACAAAATTTTGAAAAAACCAAAAGTTATCGTAAAGATATCCCTACAATCAATACATTGATCAACAAATGCTTACTAATTAAAAATCCTAATAATAATAACTATTTAGAAATCCCTGAAGACATAAAGATAAATGTTATTAATGCTGTAGAACAAGCGGATATTGACAAGGTCATTCAAATAGATCAAATCAATGAATTATTGATTGGTATTCTAGCCATTAGAGGTATTATTGAACCACAAGAATTAGTAAATATTTATCATAGTTATGATCCTTCACTTTCACGTAATGAAGTAAACACTCATTTAGATACAAATCACTATCTATTTCAGCATTACTTTATTTATCAAGGGGAAACTGAATTATTATTAGCTTATGAGCCATATCGGCCGATTATCCAAAAAATTGAACAGCTCCAAACATTAGTAAAAAAAACTCCTGCGGCTTATACTGCCAAACAATTAAGAACGATCGCTAAATATGGCTTTGACTTAAGTGAACCAGCCATCACTAACCTCTATGAAGCAGTCGAACAAATTGATAATCTTTTTGTAAGAGAATTATTTAGAGATAGTATTATGCTTTTTTGTCAAATTCATGGTGACCTTAACGATTTGATTTATATGATTAATGAATTAAAAATTACAAATAATCAAGTTATTGAACATCTTGAAAAGAATTTACGTGCTGCAGTTCCTTTAATTCATAGTGCTGCTTTTTATGGATTATCCCCATATGATTACTATTTGACAATCAACAAAGATTCTTATTTCAGTGAGCAAGAGAGTTCTACCTTTTATCAGCTGTATTTAAGTTTATTAGAGTATACTAACCAAGTTTTTAAAATTACAGATATTTCAATGAAAAATCTTGATTATATTGAGCAAGATGATTTTTCTCAAATTCGAACCTTACTATTTGATAATCCAAATATAATCGACCACTATATCAGTGAAAATCCTGAGCACCTAACCAATTATGAACTGACTATTATTAATGATTTTAAAGCTGGCTTTATTGATGACTTTTTAATTTTAACAAATCTTGATGACTATACGCTCGTTAGTAATGAAACTGGTGTTTATGCTATTTATGGGCTTGTTAATCATCTTAAAGAAATTTATCCTAATTCAACTTTGCCCCAGGTCTGTAATTTAGCACTGCTCCCCTATCGACACAAGATTGTATTTGATGGATTGTTAGAAGATCGCCAGTCTATTTTACCTCATAAACAAATTCGTACATACAGCCATGACGATATAATCTACGAACTTCCGCATACGCTCTTAAACTAAAAAACCCATAACGGGTTTTTTATTCATTAATGATTCGATTACTAGCTAAATAAGTCGCTAAATAATAACCTCCATATACAATTACAATAAAGATCGTCGTAACCAAGATGTTATCAGCGATATTAATGCTGACCATCAAACTAATAATATAATTTATTTCTTTTAGTGCAACAAAACTATGAATTAAAGCTACGATTAATGGAAACATAAATGTGATTCCAATTTGAACTAAAAGGCTTCTATTTACCATTGGTTTACTTGCACCTAACTGTCCTAAGATACGATAACGTTCTTTATTATCAGAAGATTCTGATAATTGTTCAATTGCTAACACAGTACCACTTGCAAGTGCAAATACAATTCCTAAATACAGTCCAACAAAAGTAAACAAAGCACTCGTTCCAATTCCCGATTGCCCTAATCCAATCCGGGTAAAACTAATAACTGTTGGACTGCTTTCAGTCCTTAACTGTTCATTAAAAGATTTAAGCAAATCTTGGAATTGTTCCTCACATTCTTCCTTATCACCTTGATAGTCTGCCACTAGATAAGTTAAATAACTTTCTTGTTCTTCCACATATTTATTTGCAATCTGGTCATTTACAACAACAAACCCTTCATTGCCGCTATCGTTAGTAATTGCCAATTCTACTGCTTGATCCGTATTACTTTGAAGCGTAGTATCTCCTATTTTGATTGTACTATCGCCAGCTAGAAACTTATTATAATATTCAAGTGCTACAGGATAAGTTGCTACTAATTCATATTGATTATTAGCCAATTGTATTTTTTGATCTTCTTTACCATTTAATTCCATGATTTTATTAAAATCACTTTCTTTGATTACCCGCATCGGTTGATTTTTTACTGCTTCTATATTAGTATAAGCATTATCTTTTGAATCAATAAAAATACCTTGTTTTAATCCTTGTAAATTAAGATAATTGAACTGATAATCCTCTTTGATGATTTGTTGATACACCGGTTCCTGTTTAAATCTTTCAATAATTTCAGTATT
>OBXC01001718.1_pt1 | contig 10001 bp, 7 predicted proteins | sample 1538111 | NCBI WGS metagenome assembly OBXC01 (sample SAMEA2580137, study PRJEB22360) | human gut metagenome | biome: human gut; feature: human-associated habitat; material: faeces | place: Denmark | collected 2008/2010 | reverse complement strand
TGGATATAAAAAAAATTCCTCCGGCGGCCTCTTAGCAGAGCCGCCGCGAAAATCAATGGATATGCTATTGTCCCTGTCATTTCATCATAGCACAGCCGCCGTGATTTTGACAGTCTTATATACATAAATTATAAGCGTAGAAATTGCCAAGTAGAAATTGTCAACAGTTCAGTCCGCGCCATTCGTAAAACCGCACTCCATGCTTCTTGCGGCTTTCGCCGCCGTTTTACTCATAAGCGGGCGCTCAACTCATAGGTCATCCCGCTCGAAAAATCATGCAAGCATGATTTTCTCTCTCGTTCAGCCCTATGACTGAACTGTTGTCATAAATTACATTACAAAGAATGTACAGGTTCCCGGAGCAAGTTCCACTTCTCCTGCTGCCTGCTCTGCGCCCTCCAGTGACGGAAGTGCGTTGCCCTCGCCCAGTACGAGCGGTCTTCCGTTCAGAGTCATAACCGTTGCGCGCATATTTCCGTTTTCACCTGCCAGTGTATAACGCACTGCGTTTTTCGGAAGTTCCACGGTTGTTGTCTCTGTAAATGAGTTGTTGATCACAAGATATACAACGCCGTCTTTTCCGTCTTTGCGGGAATGTGCGAAGACATGTGCGCCTTCTCTGATTTCTTCTTTTGTATCAAAAACAGTCGTTCCCATCAGACGGTTCCACAGAAGTACTGCGAAATAGTTCGGGCGCGGATCGAAAACTTCTCTTGCTAAAAATCCATAGTCGGAAGAAGCCAGTGTATTGTGGAAGATCACACCGTTTGTAACCGTAGCAAATCCGCCCAGCTCATTTAGCGTGCGGAATACATCAAGGTAAGTAGACGCCCAGGTGTCTCCGCCGCCGCCTGCATCTCCGGATTCTGTCACCCACATTTCTCCGCCCGGAACATATTTGTCGCGGATCGGAGCGTAAATGCGCGCGCAGTGCGGTGCAACCGCCAGATATTCCTCGGTGTTTGCTTCCGATGCATCCCAGTGAGCCGTCGGCATTACCGATGCAAGACGCTCGGAAACACCGTTATAATAATGATAGCTGAATACATCCAGTTTCTCTGTTGTTCCGTCCAGCAGATCTGCGCAGTCGCATGTCTCCGGCATCAGCTGTTCGATACCGCCCACTGCGGAATCTCCGCCTTTTCCAAATGTAATATCATCTCCGCCTGTCGTGCTTGGTCCGACGCAGATACATTCCGGATAATTTTCACGAAGCCACTTAAAGAACAAATCCTGATCTCTGCGATAATGTGCCGGCGTATATCCTTTCGGGAATCCGGTTTCTTCCATCATATTCGGCTCGTTTGCAAACTCCGCCGCATCGATCGGCACGCCGTATTCTTTACTCAGTGAAAAGAGTTTCTCTGCCTCAGACGGGTTCCACGGCTCTTCTGCCGTATGAAGCCCCGGACAGTTTGCAACAGATACGATCAATTTCGCGCCGATCTCTTTTACAAAATCAAGCACACCGATCCACTGCTCTTTTGTCAGCACGTTCAGATATCCCTCCGGAACCTGTCCGTTCATTTTTCCGTCAAAATCATAATAAGTCTTTGTCGCCCATGTTCCGGAAACACGAACCCATACCGGTCCCAGTTCTTTTGCCAGACTGCGCAGTTTTTCATTGTACAGATCGATCGGAGCGTAGATCTGCATCAGATCTTTATACATTGCCGCAATCCCCTCTGTTGTCGGCTCCACATAAAATTCTTCCGTTCCTGCCACCTGTTCCGGTGTGTAAGCTTTCCAGAATGTTCCTCCTGTTACTTCCGCAAACTCCACATTGTAGGACATCATCATCGGATTGATCTCACGAAGCGCTTTTAATCCGTCCGGATCCAGTTTTACAAATTCACCCATGTTCTTATCTCCTCTTTTATCTTTCCGCATGTCTTTCCCATGCTTTTTATCTTTTTAAAATGTGCGCGCCCCTGTTTTCTCTTCTTTTGGCGCACGCACATCTTTCAACTCTTTCAAGCACATTTTCTCAAATACTGTTTACAGACGCGCGTCAAACAAACCGCAGAAGCTGTCGATCGGGTCGTTTCCTTTAAATGCGTCTTCTCCGCGCATCAATGCGTCTACGAGCGCGTCAAATGTCGTGTCTTTGGAATCGTATGTGTTGATATACGTCCGTGCCTGCGGAATATCCGCAAGCATCGTCGGCTGTCCGCATCCTACGACAACAACCGGCACTTCAAATACATACCACGGAACCTCCCCGCCGCCCTTGGAAAGTCCGAAGCTCGGTCTTCCGCTCGGAACGTCGCACAGTGTGATCACAAGATCCATGTCTTTCACGAAATCTGCGATTGCATTTTTTCCTGCAAAATACAGATTGATGCTTGGCTTCTCTCCTGCCTCGATCTGTTTCTTCATCTGATCCAGCGGACTCTCATAGACAAATGCGTCAAATCCTTTTTCACAGAGCTTCTCTTTCAGTCTTTCTGCCGGATTTTTTCCGCCTCCCATTCCCATCATTTTCATCAGAGCGCCCATTCCGCTCTCTGCGGCTTTTACATGGACGATCATTATTCTCTTATAACGCTCGGGAACGACCGGAAGCACGTCTTTGTCCTTGTATTTTACAAGTGTCAGGGAATCCCGGCAGATCGCCTTGTGCATCTCTTTAAATTCTTCGCTTCCGAGTACCTCATCCACATTCTCCGGCGCAGGAACGATCTCTTCTTTTGCTTTCTTGTTCAGTCCCATGTGCGCTTTCAGTCCGAGGATTCTTGTCAGCGCCTCTGTCATTCTCTCCTCGCTGATCACGCCGTCTTTGTATGCGTTCAGCATCGTCTCGAAATCTTCGTCCGGATCGTTGAAGAACAGGAACATATCACATCCGGCATTGATCGAAAGAGGCAGCATTTCCGCACGTTTCATCCGGTCCGTCATCCCTACCATATGAGAAGCGTCCGTCACGACCATTCCGTTAAATCCGAGACGGTCGCGGAGCAGTGTCGTCATGATCTCCGGGGAAAGTGTCGCCGGCATCATATCCTCGTCTTTCAGCTCCGGGTTGATCGCTTTCGCATACTTCGGCATCATGATATGTCCGCCCATGATCGCGTCCAGACCGTTGTCGATCAACGTCTTATATACCATTCCGTAAGTCGCGTCCCACTCGTCCACATCAAAATAGTTCACATTGTTGGAGAGATGCGCGTCTCGGAAATCCTGTCCGTTCCCCGGGAAATGTTTTGCCGCACAGGCAAATCCCTCGTTCTCATGGGCGCCGTTCAAATAAGCCGCGCTCATCTTCGCAACACGCTCTGGATCATTTCCGAACGCTCTCGTGATGATCTCGGTATTCTGCCAGTTATATGCGATGTCACAGACCGGCGCAAACGCCATGTTACAGCCGATCGCTGCCGCCTCTGCGTTGGACATTTTTCCGAGCGCATACGCATAATCCTCGTTGTCCGTCGCCGCGATCTTCACGCCCGCTCCGATCGGCGTTCCGTCCGCGCAGGCTCCGTCTCCGCCTGCTTCGGTATTACATGCGATAAATACCGGAACTTTCGCATATTTCTGCAAAATACGGTTCTGCTCCTGCACTTTCTTTCCCGGCATCGGATTGTAACGGCATCCTCCAAGATGATATTTCTCCATCAATTCTTTCAGATACTCTTCTTCCTGTGAAGAAGTCAGCTGGAAGAAAAGCTGTCCGACTTTCTCTTCCGGCGTCATGGATGCAATCGTTTCCTCCACCCATTTGCAGTCCTCATCCGACAGATAATACGGATTTGCTTTCAAATCTACCATATCTTGATTACCCCTTTTCTATTTTTTCTCTAAATTCGCTTTAAATTCTTCGATCTTTTTCTCCTGATAAGCGCCGCCGTATGTGCCGTCCAAAAGTCTGCCGACCGCGGTCTCTTTAAATTCTTTCCAGGAATCTTTTTCATGGCGCACACAGATTGGGAAGTAAAATACGTCGTTTTTCTTCGCTGCCTCGTAATCTCCCAGCGCGTCTCCGGTCATCAGGATCTTTACTTTCTCATACCCTTTTTTCGCCAGTTCCTGAATGCAGAACGCCTTACTTCCGGTGTCCTGCGCCAGCACGATATCCACATGATCCAGCAGACCGTACCTTTCCCATTCTTCCAGAACCGCCTGCAGATTCGCGGAGGACACGATCGCCACATCCGCATACTCATGTGCAAATGCCAGCCCCTCTTTTACTCCCTCAAACGGTTTTTTATCTTCAAAAGAAAGCTCGTTGATCTTCGCATTCACACTCTCCGACCAGGAAAGCGCTTTTTTCAGGATCGTACTTCCGCTTTTCCCGATCGCACGCTGCAGTGCTGCGTTGGAAAGCTCGTCACTTTTTTCCACCCAGTCTTCCAGGATCTCGATCTCCTCGATCTCCGTATACGTCTCATGTACCTCTCTGAGCATCTTCACAAGTCCCTTAAAACGGTTGATCCCGCGGGTCATCGTATACAGATTCATCTCGTTCCATCTGGCGAGGATCGGTGTCTCCCAATCTTTCAGATTCCACTCTTCCACCAGACACGGACCAAAGCATCGGAAATGCTTGATATCCATCGTGTCCATCGCACACCCATCGGAATCCACACAGATCAGAAAATCTTTTTTTCTTGTAAACTGTTCCAGATTTTCCACGTTCTACTCCCTCCTTTTTCTTTCCTGCGGGCATCTTCTTCCCTACTGTCCAGTATACCCGATTTCTCTTTCATCTTAACGGAAAATCCGATAAATTCGTTAGAACAATTTCTTTGATAATTGGTATTTTTTTTAGGAAACGCTTTCGCCCATCAGATAGAAAAACAACTCGAACTGTCTCTCCCCCGTCCGGATCTCCATCGTCCCATGATACCTCTCCACGATCTCGCGGATACTGCGAAGTCCCAGACCGTGATTTTTCTTATCCTGCTTTGTCGTCTTCGGAAGCATCCCCGGCTGAAAGATCCCCTTAGAACTTTCCGTTTCTTCCATCGGATTTTTTACCGAAACTACAAGCATTCCTTTTCGGAATCTGGCATCCAGCGTCACCGTCAGTTCTCCGTCCGCACATTCTCCATCCGCACATTTCCCGTCCGGATATTTCACATTTTTTCGGTATGCTTCGCATGCCTCTGCCGCGTTGTCCAGAGCATTTGCAAATAATGCGCAGACATCCGCTTTCTGATACGGCAATGTGTCCGGTATATCCAGTTTCCAGTCCGGGCATATCCCTTTTTGACGCATCATCGCTTCTTTGGACGTCAAAACCGCATTGACCGTCGCGTCTCCGCAGTAATTCAATGTATGCGCCATCGCATTGCCCTCGAGCATTTCCCGGATATAGGCATCCCGCTGTCCGTCCGAAAGTCCCGCAAGCGCCTGCAGATGATTCGCCATGTCGTGCCGGAGTCTCCGGATCTCAAAATGCTGTTGTTCCATCGCCTCGTAGTATGCCTGATTCATCTCCGCAAACATACTCTGCTGTTCCAGTTTCCGCTGACGTGCCAGCGCAGACACCATTCCAAGCAGTCCTAAAAATGCTGCCATCGCAAGGAAAAGCAGGATCACATACATCGTCGGATTCGGGATCCGATTTGTATCGACCGGCGATCCCAGCACGACCACGACAACGATCCCTAGCGGGATCAGCGACACTTCCAACAGTAATTTCCACAGCGCCGGGGAAAGCTCGTAGTCTTTTTCCGGTGCGAAATATTTTGTGACAAGAAACAATACCGCTGCGAAAAACAGCCGACTCGGTGCATAGAAATCAAACGGCAATTCCTCAAGCACCGCTCCGAAAAAACTGTCGATCCAGGCATTGTACGCAAACGTCAGACTGGAAAACATCACGCAGACCGTCACGGTTTTTAAAACGCCGTCACCGCCTGCCAGAAGCATCCCGATAAAAAAGCCGCAATGGAATAGGGCAGATTTCCCCAGTCTCCCACAAAAATGATCGTACCCGCAACGCCCCAGTATGCCAGAAACGCAAGCGGTTTTGCCCACCATGCTTTCCGGAACGTCACATACCGTTCCAGTGCTTTTAAATTCAAAAACATCGCCAGTATCATCCAGAACAAGCGTACCCAAAATTGTATAAAATCCATCCCGTTCCCTCCAAGTCTTTTCCATTCCGTCCCCCGGTCGGTTATCGTTTCGCGGTATCAGCGCATTCCGCCAAGCATCGCTTCCGCCAGCTTTTTGACTGCCGCTTCCTTATAAGCGCGGCTGATCGGCAGTTCTTCCCCGCCGATCTGTACCGAAGCGCTTCCGATCTGATCTACCCATTTTGTATTCACCAGATACCGCTGATGGATCCGCACAAACTGCCCCGCTTCTCCTCCGTCCTTAAGCTGCTTTTCCACTTCGTCTAATTTGGCGTAAAATCCATACTCGCCCCGGTCTGTCACAAGCATCACTTTCCTTTTGTCGCTGTAAAACCACCGGATCTCTTTCTTTAGAAAACGGTACGTTCCATCGGTATTTTTCACGATAAATTCTTCCGCTTCCTCCTGCCCGAGCTTCTCCCGCACCCGCGCAAGAAGCGCCTGAAGCTTTCCTTTGTTCACCGGCTTCATCAGATAATCCATCGCGCCGACGCTGTACCCGTCGAATACATAATCCGCAAATCCGGTCACAAATACGATCAGCAGGTTTTGATCAAACGTCCGGATCTTTTTCGCGGTCTCCATCCCGTTCATTCCGTCCATTTCCACATCCAGAAACAGAAGGTCGATCTCCCCGGGATGCTTTTGAAGCCAGTTCGCCGTAGCCGTTCCCGTTGAAAATTCGTACACGATCTGTTCACTCTCCTCGTGAAGTTCCTGATCCAAAAGTAAATAGAGCGCTTCTCTCGCCTCTGTCTCGTCATCACACATCGCTATCCTAAGCATCCCGTTTTCCTCCCAAATATTACATCATATGTGCTAAATTTTACAACGTCCGCAGAACCGTGTCAAACGTTACAACAGCGCCGCCAAACTTTACAGCCCGGATTTTTTTCTTCTGTTTTTTTGTTATGATCACCTCAACAAGAAAAAATCCAAACGAGGTGAATGTAATGTTATATGTAGATGATCTTCACAAATCTTATCAGACCGGCAGCAAGACATATCCGGTATTAAAAGGCGTCAGCTTTCAGGTAGCAAAAGGCGAATTTGTCGCTGTGATGGGACCGTCCGGCTCCGGAAAGAGCACACTTTTAAATTGTATTTCCTGCTACATTCCATTTGAGAAAGGAAATATCAAACTCGGCGGACAGACGCTCGCCAACTTGAACGACGACGAGCTTTCCAAGATCCGCAATGAAAAACTCGGTTTTGTCTTTCAGGATTTCATGCTGCTCGACGGACTGACGATCCGGGAGAATATTCTCGTCCCGCGCATCATCCACGGCACGGTCGGAAAAGAGGGCGAACAGCTTGCCGACCGTCTGCTGGAGCTTTTCGGCATCGACCACATCCGGAACAAATACCCGGCGGACGTCTCCGGCGGTGAACGGCAGAGAACCGCAGTCGCGCGAAGCCTGATCAACCAGCCGCTGATGATCCTTGCCGACGAACCGACCGGAAACCTGGACAGCAAATCAAGCCGCACCGTGATCGAAGCATTTGAAAATGCAAAATCACAGATGGACGCGACGATCTTTATGGTCACACACGACAGCTTTTCCGCTTCGTTCTGCGACCGGGTGATCTTATTAAAAGACGGACAGATTTTCCGTCAGCTTATAAAACATGGAAAACGGAGCGAATTTCACGATCAGCTCCTGGAAACGATCAAAGAAATGAGTGGTGATGAATCATGATGACAATGCAGAAATTAGAACAAAAATTACAGAGGGCAGACCGAAAGCAGGCAGCGCTTTACCTGTTCTGCAATTTCATTTCGCTGATGCTGATCTCGGCATATTCCGCCATGATCTTTTCGCCGACGATCCTGACCGTACTCCCGGAGGGCGGCGACAGCCGGAAACAGATGATCGCGATCTTCGTACTCGCGTTATTCGGATGCACCGTCTTTACCGTCTATGCGGCAAGCCTGTTCTTCCGCAAGAAATCCCGTCAGATCGGAACGCTGATGGCGCTCGGCGCATCCCGCCGCCGACTGGCTCCGGGGTTGTTCCGTGAAGTCTTTACGTTGAGCACGGTCTCCGCACTTGCCGGACTCCTGACGGGCTTCCCGTTTGTCTGGATCTTATGGAGCCTGTTCCGTATGCTGATCGTGGACAGCGCACAGATGGATCTCGTCCTCGATTTCCGTTGTCTGCTTGTATCGATCCCGTTTTTCCTGATCGTTGTACTCTTCTCCTGTATCACGGCATTCCGTTATCTGAAACGGACAAACATTATGGATACGATCCGGGAAGAACATAAAAACGAGCCTGTCCGCGAACTGGGCAGATGGTGCGGTCCCGTCGGTATCATCGTCCTCCTGATCGGCGCCGTTGCAGGATACAATGCTTCTGCCGTTTATCAGCATTTGTTCAGCGCGTTCCCGCCGGTATGGATCAATGTTCTCTATGTACCGGTCTTTATCGGACTTTACATGATCATCCTGCATACCGTTGTGCATGGTTGGGGACAAAATAAAAAGAACCCTTACAAAACGCTGATTTCCCGGAGTATGATGAAATTTCAGGGACGCCAGACCGTCAACAACCTGCTGGTCAGCACCGTGCTGATCGCCGGCGGCTGTTTCGGACTGTTTTTCCTGCCGATGATGGGATCCAGCCAGCTTCTTGAGACAAAAAACCGTCCGTTCGACTATCTGTTCCAGTACCGCGCCGACCAGAACGTACCGACAAAAACAGCAATCGAAGAACTTGCCGGACAATACAATCTGGATCTCAAAGACTGGAGCAGCGGCGAATATCTTTATCTTGCGCTGGACGGTCAGGAAATATTTGAGGACGGAAGATCTTACCACTACGAATATACGCCGCTTCTACAAGGCGGAAAGTTCCTGTCCGAGAGCAGTTTTTCCGAACTGACCGGTATAGATGTGGATGTAAAACCGGGAACTTACAAAGGAGTCTCCAACGACGAAGAGACCGGAACTTATTTTATGAAGCTGGAAAGTGAACTGTTGACCAATCTTTCCACAATGTCAACCTGTGATACGAAGTTCGACGGTTTTATCCACTACGGGCTGCTCGTTGACCAGCGAGGATATTATGTGCTGGATGACGCCGACTATGCGGCAATGAAAGAGGGGATTTCCGACGAGTACCGCGGAAATATGTTCGCATTCAACATCAACGGGGAAGATTCCTATGATTTCGCCTATGAATTATTCCTTGCATTTATGGGGTCGTTCACAGAGGACTGCGAACTGCCGATCTACTACGATCCGGTAGAAAAATATGCCTGTGAACAGCGCGGCGAAACCTACTGGGGCGACACTGGCGAGATGACGCAGGTTTCCTTTGACGACCCGGATTCCTCCGATTTCCGGATGTACTGGACATACATGCCGAAGATCCGCATTCTGGATCAGAACGACTATATGAGGACTTATGCCGTATACCTGATGATGTTCCTTTTCATCGCGATCATCTGTATCCTCGCTGCAATGGTCATCGGCTACACCCGCTGCCAGACGATCGCGTTAAACAACCGCTACCTGTTTGACGATCTGAAAAAACTGGGCGCTTCCTCTGCATTTCTGACCCGTGAAGTAAAAACCCAGTGCAAAAAAGTATTCCGGACTCCATCGATCATCGGCATCTCTCTGATGTTTTTGCTCTATTCCCTGATCATGTTCGGAAACGACGGAGCGCTCACATACAGCGAGATCATCGGGCTGTTCGCCTGCGCCGGCTCTCTGCTGATCGTATCGCTCGTGATCTACATGGTGTATCGCCTGACGGTCAGAAAAGTGAAAGAAGAACTGAACATCCATTAAAATTTAAAAGATTGAAAAGACTTCTATCATTGCATTGTAATTCAAAATCAAATCGATTAAAACCTGTCTTTTGGAGTTGACTTAAAAAAGTAGTGCTAAGCCATAGGTTAGAACCTGTG
>OBXC01001710.1_pt1 | contig 10051 bp, 6 predicted proteins | sample 1538111 | NCBI WGS metagenome assembly OBXC01 (sample SAMEA2580137, study PRJEB22360) | human gut metagenome | biome: human gut; feature: human-associated habitat; material: faeces | place: Denmark | collected 2008/2010 | reverse complement strand
TATGTTTTAATGTTGGATACCAAAGTCAGGTTTAAAAATAAAAATCTCAAAAATGAGATTTTTATTTTTCATTCATATTTTTAAAAGCTGTTGATAACATCAACTTAATACGATTTAACTGATTAACCTCACTAGCTCCAGGATCATAATCAATTGCAACAATATTACTTTCAGGATAAGCTTTACGTAAAGCTTTAATAGCTCCTTTTCCAGTAACATGATTTGGAAGACATCCAAACGGTTGCATACAAACAATATTAGGCGCCCCAGATTCAATCAACTCAATCATTTCTCCAGTTAAAAACCAACCTTCACCAGTTTGATTTCCAATTGATACAATCGTACTAGCCTTATTAGCTAAATCTTCAATCTTAGCAGGTGGATCAAAGCGTTTAGATTTCTTTAATGCTTTAGACATATCATAGCGTAACAAATCAACAAATTTAACTGCTATATTACAAAGCCTAACCGCATTTTTTGAAGCATGAAAATGTTTATTTTCAAAATCAGTACTATAAAAACAATATTGAAAGAAATCAATCAAATCTGGCATTACTGCTTCTCCGCCTTCTCGTTCAATTATATCAACAATTTCATTATTTGCTGTTGGATGAAACTTAACCAATATCTCACCAACTAATCCTACACGCGGCTTTTCTATATCCAATAGTGGTAATTCATCAAATTCTTTTACGATTTGATAAACATTTTTTCTAAAAGTAGAAATACTTCCAGTTTTCACATTTTCATGGCAACGTTTAACCCAGGATTCATATAATTCATTGGCGCTTCCTTTTACAGCCTCATATGGTCTAACTCGATATAAAACTCTCATAAACAAATCACCGTACATTGCACCAATAATTACCTTTTTCACTAATGGTAAAGTTAATTTAAACCCAGGATTGTTTTCAAGACCTTGTAAGTTTGCTGATATTACAGGAACTTGTGACATTCCAGCATCTTGTAACGCTTTTCTAATAAATGCAATATAATTAGTTGCACGACATCCTCCACCAGTTTGAGAAATAATAACCGCTGTTTTTTCTAAGTCATATTTGCCACTTAATAAAGCTTCCATTATTTGACCGGTAACTAGAATACTTGGATAACATGCATCATTATTTACATATTTTAATCCTGCATCTACTGCACCTTTATCAACAGATGGTAATACAACTAAATTATATCCAGATTCTTGCATCGCTGTTCCTACAAATTGGAAATGAATTGGCGACATTTGTGGACAAAGAATGGTATACCCATCTTCTTTCATTTTTTTAGTAAATGGCACTTTTAATGGGTAATATTTTGAATCAATTTGTTTTTTATTTTTACTTTGTTTTTCAATTGTTGCTTTTAGTGAACGAATACGAATACGAATCGCCCCTAAATTACTACCTTCATCAATTTTGATTAATGTATAAATTTTACCCCGTGCATTTAAAATCTCAGCTACTTGATCACTTGTTACTGCATCTAATCCACACCCAAAAGAAGTTAATTGAATCAACTCAAGATTTGATTTTGAAGCTACAAATGATGCTGCACGATATAACCTAGAATGATATGTCCACTGATCAACTACTCTCAATTGATCCAAATCTTTATCTAAATGACAAATACTATCTTCAGTTAATACCGCCATACCTTCTGCGCTTATTAAATCCGCTAGACCATGATTAATTTCCGGATCAACATGATATGGTCGACCAGCTAAAACAATTCCTGTCATGTTATTTTCTTTGATATATTTTAAAACAAGTTCTCCTTGTGTTTGAATATCTTTACGACATTTTGATAATTCATCATAACCAGCATCAATTGCATGTTTTAAATCACTATCACTAATATTAAATGCCTTTAATTCATCTTTTAAATTACTAAATAATGTCTTAGGATTACTTAAATCCATAAAAGGATTACGATATATAATTGAATTATCATTCAAATTATCTACGTTATTACGAATAACTTCAGGATATGATGTAACAACTGGACAATTATAATGATTATTAGCATTATTAAATTCTTTACGTTCATATGCTAAACTAGGATAAAAAATATATTTGATTCCTTTTTCAATTAATGCTTCAATATGCCCATGTGACAATTTAGCTGGATAACACACACTTTCAGATGGAATTGATTCTATTCCCTTTTCATAAATATTTTTACTAGAACGTGGCGATAAAACAACTCTAAATCCTAATTTAGTAAAGAAGGTATGCCAGAACGGATAATTTTCATACATATTCAATACCCTAGGAATTCCTACAGTCCCCCTACTTGCCTGTTCTTGAGATAAAGAGCGATAATTAAATACACGACGATATTTATAATCAAATAAATTTGGTAATTTCTTACTTGATACAGGAATATTAGCCCCACGTTCACAGCGATTACCACTTATAAATTCACTACCATCATTAAAAATCGAAACTGTCAACATACAATGATTGGTACATTTTTGACAATATCTAATTTCACTATGACAACTGAAGTTATCTAACTCTTCTTTGCTTAATAATGTCGTTGCTTGATCTTGATAACTTTCTCTTGCTAATCTTGCAATTCCAAAAGCTCCCATTAATCCTGCAATATCCGGTCTAATTGCATTAACACCAGCTTCTTTTTCAAAAGCTCTTAAAACCGCTTCATTATAAAAAGTACCACCTTGAACTAAAATATTTTCACCAAGTTCATCTTTACTTCTTAATTTAATAACTTTATATAACGCATTTTTAATAACCGAATATGATAATCCAGCACTAATATCTTCAACCTTAGCGCCTTCTTTTTGCGCTTGTTTAACTTTTGAGTTCATAAAAACTGTACAGCGACTACCTAAATCAATTGGTGCTTTAGAATTTAAAGCCATATTTGCAAACTCACTTACATCATAACCTAAAGATTTTGCAAATGTTTCAATAAAAGAACCACAACCACTAGAACAAGCTTCATTTAACAAAATATCTTGGATTACACCATCTTTTATCTTGATGGCTTTCATATCTTGACCACCAATATCCAAAATAAAACTTACATCTTCTTTGAAATATGTTGCTGCTTTATAATGAGCCATTGTTTCAACCTCACTCATATCAACTTTAAAAGCCGCTTTAATTAAAGCCTCACCATATCCAGTAACCCCACTATACGCTAAATTAACATGAGGCGGTAAAAGATCATATACCTCTTTTATAATCTTAACTACAACATCTAAAGGATTTCCTTCATTAGAATTATAAAATGAATATAATAAAGAATCATTTTCATCAATTAGCACTGCTTTAGTTGTTGTTGAACCAACATCGAGCCCTAAATACACATCACCAACATAACCATTAATATCATTTTTTCTAACTTTATCTATGTAATGACGATTTATAAATTTATTTCTATCCACTTCATCTTTAAATAAAGGTTCCAAGGTATTTTCATGACTAATCATATTATCATCGAGATTACTCAATCTCTCTAATAAACTATCAATATTAATAACCTTATTCTCTTCTTTAGCTAACAAGGTTGCTCCCATTGCCACAAATAATTGAGAATTATCAGGAAAAATAACTTCATCATCTTTAAGATTCAACGTTTCAATAAATCGCTTCCTTAACTGATCCAAGAAATATAATGGTCCACCTAAAAAAGCAACTTTTCCACGAATTGGTTTACCACAAGCTAATCCACTGATTGTTTGATTAATGACTGCTTGAAAAATAGAAATAGCAATATCTTCTTTATTAGCACCTTCATTAATTAAAGGTTGAACATCTGTTTTTGCAAATACACCACAACGTGAAGCTATAGGATAAATCATTTGATAGTTTTTTGCCAATTCATTTAATCCTGCTGCATCAGTTTGTAGTAATGAAGCCATTTGGTCAATAAACGCTCCTGTACCTCCAGCACAAGTACCATTCATTCTTTGTTCTAATGTACCTTGAAAATAAGTGATTTTTGCATCTTCTCCACCTAATTCAATTGCCACATCACATTCAGGAATATAAGTTTCAATTGTCTTTGTACATGCAATTACTTCTTGAACAAACTTAATTCCTAAATATTCAGACAGTGACAATCCTCCTGATCCTGTCATCACTGAAACAACCTTAATATTACCAAATTTGTCTTTTATTTCTTCTAATAATGTTTTAATTGTTGCTTGTATATCAGAATAATGTCTTTCATATTTCGAGTAAATACAATTATCATCTTGATCTGTAATATAAATCTTTATCGTAGTTGACCCGACGTCAATTCCCATAAAATAATTCTTCATACTCTCTCCTACTCCAAATTTCTTTTGATTTTGCCAAGTATTTTGATTAAGTCATCGATTTCTTGTTGGCTTAAACCACTAACTAATATTTTTTCTAACTCATCAATATGTCTTTCTAAAACCTCTCGATGCTTATAGGCTTTTTTAGTTAAAATAATTTTTTTTAATCGTGCATCCCGATTGATACTTTCACGTCTAATAAACCCATTTGCTTCTAAACATTTTAATACGCCAGTTGCACTAGAACGCCGAACATTAAACTCTAATTCAATATCCTTTTGAAAAACATCATCATTTTGATGCCTATACAAATAAGCCAAAATTAAAGTTTGCGGACCTGTCAAATTATAACATTCATCTCCAAAATTAATGTCATTTAAATTTCGTCCTATCAAATTAGCAAGCACTCTAATTTCTGCTCCAATTTTCTTTTTATCCATGATTCCACCTCTTAATTGTTAGGTCGCTAACATTATATAACATCATCGAAAGATGTCAACTTTTTAGCTCATAAACATTTAATAAAAAGATGAATCTAAATCGTTTCATCTTTTTTATTACCATCAATTAAATTTTGATAAACAAATAAATACCCTAAAAAACACCAGGCCAACGTTGCTGACAATGAATAAATATAAAATACCCCATAATCAGATAAACTTCCAATAAATTCACTTGAAACAATTACGACAAACATTTGGACAATAAAATACACAGCTTTTCCATGACTTCTTTTTAAAACATTACAACACATTACAACACACTTAATAAAAAAAATTACAAATAACACAAACCCAATTATTCCCATCGCTACTAAGGCTTCTAAAAAAACATTATGACTATGAACAACCTGTACTGCCCAATATTCTAAAATATCTGTTTCTTTACTACCAATCTTTTTAAAATTGTTAGCTCCAATCCCTATTAATGGTTTAGTCTTCCAAACTTCAAACGCAGTTTTTGTTAGCGATATCCTTCCATTTGATACCTCATCTACTATTGTTAATCCTCTATTAAAATCATCTTGATTACCAGATACTAACAAATGCATTGCTTTTTCAAGTTTATCAATTTGAAAACGATTTGTTTCTTCAGTTGTGAATTTTTGAAACATTGGTATAGTTTTTATAATTCGTTGTCCAAAAATACTAAAAAAAACAATTATACAAGATAGTAAGGCTATAAATAAAACCTTTTTATATCTAGCATACACTTTCCGTCTAATAAAAAAATAATAAATAACCATTAAAATTATCATCATTAAGATAACTACAGCTGCTCGACATTTTGTTAAAAAAATATATATTAACTGTATTACAATATTGATTGCATACCAAAACTTGTGCTTAAACTTTTCTCTAATTGCAATTAGCGCTAAAACAATCGTAATACACGCTAAAAAAGAGGCTGGATTACTATTAAAATAAACACCACACAAGCGATTTTTAATCATCCCTAAATTCCACCCATTAGCAACATCTGAAAAATTCATTATATACATGCATATAGAAATAAATGATGCCACTCCAACTAAAACACTTACTACAGGAATAATTAGCTTAACTTCATCAACAATATCATTTTTACTCATTGAAGCTCGATTACCAAAAATCAGTACATATATAATCATTTGCATTAAAGCTATTACATAAGAATTAAAATCACTATACTCATTTAAAAAAGTTGCTATTAATAAAATAACACCTTGAACAACCATCAAAAGATTATAATTATTTTTTAACCTAAATTCACCTTTAAATAAATCATAACCAATGATCAATACTGCCCAAATCAATAAAGGTACAAACATATAATTTACATCAATCCCTAAATACCCTAATGCTAATGTATTAATAAACATATATACAATAAAACATAACTTATAATATTTTCGATTAAAAATCATCTTTCTCTATCTCCAATTAATAGTCTTATTATACCCTGATACTTATAAAACAATAAAAGGAGTTTACTATCAAACTCCTAGTGTACTAATCCTTTCAATTCATTATCTGTAATCTTTTTACCTTCCTCAACCTTATTAATTAATTTACGAACCCTTTTAATATGACTATTGAATGGTTTCATTACATCAGATTTTGTTCCATACATTGAATATGTTTCATAACAATCATAATATTCACCTTCAATTTGAACATTAATAATATTCCAATCAGCCATATCATCTAATTGCATCGCTAACAAAGAGCGAATCTCACTACTTGTCATATCAGTTTCAAAGGTTCCTTCAAGAGCGGTTAATATTTTATCAAAATTAGTAATAATTTTAGGTGATAAAGCTTTATCAATCAAAGCACTTAATACCTTTTGTTGATTTCTTCCACGAGCAAAATCACCTGCTTTTAAATGCTTACGCTCTCTTACAAAGCACAAAGCTTTGTCTCCATCCATCTCGTTTATTCCCTTTACTATATGATAATTTCCATGTAACGTATCAAATTCTTCATCCGATTCAACTGTTATTCCGCCTAAAGCATCAACAATATTGGTCATCCCACTAAAGTTAGTTCTTACAAAATAATTAATCTCCATATCTAATAAATCTTGAATTGTATTAATTGTTTCTGCAGTACCATAATTACCTGTATGTGTTAATTTATCTAATTCACCATTACTATGTAAATTAATTTCACAATCACGAGGAATACTTGTCATTAAAATTTGTTTAGTCTTAGGGTTTACCGTAACAATTAAATTCACATCACTACGAGAAACTGTATTTAAGCTACCATAAATATCTATTCCTGTAACATATACTGAAAAAGCTTTTTCAGTAACATCTGTTTTTTTAGTTGTGACTTCTAATTTAGCATCATAAGAATAAGATGCAATAATTTTAGTTTCTCCATCAAAATTTTCATGATTTGCCTGAAGTTGATTTCTAAATTGTTCTCCTACAACAATACAATCAACTTCTTTATTATATAAAGCATCAGCCAATTTAATATATGTGTCATATTTAATATATTCTTGTTCCCCAATTTCATTTTCCATATCCGCAAGCGCAGTTGTTAAAGTTTTAGAATCCTTTTCATAACAAACACCAAACTTTTTTTCAGCTAAACTTTTTTTATCAATATCACTATCTTTTAGTGCGATTACAGAAACTACATATTGTTGACCAACTGCATCACTTACTTTATTGATAAAATTATCACTACGAATTAACATTGTACATCCAAATACTAATGTTATACTAAGTAATAAACTAATAATTTTTATAATGACACTTCGTTTACTTGATGTTCCATCTTTAGATTTCTTTTCACCGCTATAAATAATCCCAAAAAAAGCAACTAATAATATTAATAAAGCAATAATTATACCAAATATATATTTCATTGGAATCAATTTTAATTTAAAACAAAAATATATCGTTGCTATAGAAATTATCAATTGAATTCCTAAAATCATGTATTTAGAAGTAATAATTTTGAAAAACTTATTATCCTTCATACTGCCACCTCAATTCGCTCATAGTTTACCCTATAATACCTAAAATAGTACTATCCGTCAAATTATAACCTTAACCAAAAAATAGACTAACCTATCACTACATCAAATTCTTCAAATAACATTAATAATTTTATAGCTTCAAGGTTACTCTTTTCTACAAAACATTTCATCCATCTTAAATAATAACTTATAAATAAAAATATCAGATCCTTGTTAAGAGATTGTACAAAAGCATAGACAAATTCATCTATGCTTCGCAACTATTTTTCTATTTTATCAACTTTGGGATCTATACCAGCTTTATCCAAAACTGCATGAACAACATTGCGTTCACCACTATCACTTCCTCGAGAAGTACAAGTAGATAATGTAATAACTGGATTATTCAATGTTTTATCAAAATCAACTTCGATACTACTAGTTTTTAACATTTCTTCATAAAAAGATTGAATATCTGTAATTGCTGTATTATATAATACACTTTTTTCTGGAATAATATGTGCCGCCACTACTTTATAACGGCTAACTGTACCATCAGGTAAATAAATATATACGTATGGATGCTCATTAGCAAATTCTTGTTTAGTATATGATTTAATATTATTAAACATTGAACCATTATTCATATTATGTCCATAAATAACCGTATTTAAATCAGCAAATGGATTTTGATTTTCACTTGCAATAAAAATAGATCCAGCTCTAAATTCTTTTTTATCAATATCACTATGAATATAAGTATCATTAGTTTCCCCTTGTAAAATTGGATAACTAACTCTTGTATCTGGGATATCTATCCACCCTTTAACATCTGGATTTCTCTTTAAAAGAGCATCAAAATCAATTTTTTTATATGCATCTTCCTCTTCTGTTACCTCAGTCACATAAGTTTCTTCAATCTTTTCATTGCTATCATCCATTTGTTTATATTCTAAAAAAATAGATCCTAAATTATATGCACTATAACAAAAGACACAAATACATATTAATAATACAATTCTTCGTAATAAATCCTTAAAATCAGTTGGTTTAATTTTTTCAATCAAACTCTTTTTATCTTTAGCCATTATACATTAAACTTAAACAACATGATGTCTCCATCTTGACCAACATATTGCTTTCCTTCCTGTCGAATCTTACCAGCTTCCTTTAATGCATGTTCACTGCCATATTCAACTAAATCATCAAAACTATATGTCTCTGCTTTAATAAACCCTCTTTGAAAATCACTATGAATGATTCCCGCCATCTCAGGAGCTGTCATTCCTTCTTTAAAAGTCCAAGCTCTAACTTCTTGTACCCCTGCTGTAAAATAAGTTCTTAGCCCTAGCAATTTATATGCTTCCTTAATTAATTTATCAAGTCCACTTTCTTCAATTCCAAGTTCTTGTAAAAACATATCTTTTTCAGCTTTTTCCATTCCTACTAATTCACTTTCAATTTTTGCACAAATCGGTACTACATCAGCCCCCTCATTAGTTGCAAATTCAACAACTTTAACATAATGAGGATTACTATTTGGATCTTCTAAATCTTCTTCTCCAAGATTAGCAACATATATAATTGGTTTCATCGTAAGTAGTGTATATTGTTTTACAATAGCTATTTCTTCCTTTGAAAAATCAATTATTCTTGCTGGTTGATTTGCTTCAAGTGTTGCTTTTAATTTTTCTAAAATTGCAATTTCAATTTTAGCATCTTTATCACCAGATTGTGCTTTTTTACCTAAACGTCCGATTCTTCTTTCCACTGTTTCTAAATCTGCAAAAATTAATTCTAAATTAATAGTTTCAATATCTCTAATTGGATCAACATCACCATCTACATGAGTAACATCTTTATCTCTAAAGCATCTCACTACTTCACAAATCGCATCAGTTTCTCTAATATTACCTAAAAATTTATTTCCTAAACCTTCACCTCTACTTGCCCCTTTTACAAGACCAGCAATATCAGTAAAACCAAAAGTTGTTGGAACTGTTTTTTTTGGTTCAATTAATTCTGTTAATTTTTCTAATCGATAATCAGGTACTTCTACCACTCCTACATTGGGATCGATTGTTGCAAACGGATAGTTTGCTGCTTCTACTTGTGCATTTGTTATTGCATTAAATAACGTCGACTTGCCAACATTTGGCAATCCTACAATACCTGCTGTTAATGCCATTTATATCACTCCATTCATATGCTCTTATATTCTACATTAATCTACTATAAAAAAGCAAGTTTGTTTACTTAGTTTCCTCTTTTTTACATAATTACTCATTAATAAATCTTATAAATAAT
>OBXC01001708.1_pt1 | contig 10053 bp, 7 predicted proteins | sample 1538111 | NCBI WGS metagenome assembly OBXC01 (sample SAMEA2580137, study PRJEB22360) | human gut metagenome | biome: human gut; feature: human-associated habitat; material: faeces | place: Denmark | collected 2008/2010 | reverse complement strand
CTTAGTCACTTACAAGAGAGTGTTTAAACATGAAATCATTTTTAAAATCATAGATCTTATCTACTCGTTTAACCAATTTGATCACCTCATTACCATATACTTTTTTAGTGATCATTTTTTATATTTTAATTATTTAAGTTTTAAAATATAAAAACAGCACAATTCCTTGTGCTGATAAATAAATTCATTTATTACTTTCAAATAAAAACCATATATCTAAATACTCACGAGATTTTAAACTTGATCTTTTTTATTTTTAGGCAAAAATAAGCTTAAAAATAACGATACAACAAATACTCCCGCAACTGCATTTCCATTAAAAATATCACCAATAATTGGAGGGAAAGCTGCAAAGAAATTTCCAGATGTTTGAGTCAAACCAACTCCAATACAAAAGGAAAGAGAAACAATAATCATAGTACGATCATCAAATTTACAATTTTTAAGCATTTTTATTCCTTCATACATAATTGATCCAAACATCATAACCGTACATCCACCTAAAACTGCTTGAGGTAAAGAATTAAAGAAAGCACCCAATGGCGGAAACAAAGAAGCTAAAATTAAAACCAATGCCCCCATTAAAATCGTAAAACGATTAATTACTCTAGTCATTGTAACTAGTCCAACATTTTGACTAAATGACGTTAATGGAAGACATCCAAAACATCCTGAAATCATACTAGAAAAACCATCAACTGCAAGTGATCCTTGTAATTCCTCAATTTTAATATCACGATCCAAAGCCCCTGTACACACTGCTGTTGTTGCTCCGGTTGTTTCTGCCGCTGAAACTAAAAAAACAATTGCAATCGTTAAAAAAGCTCCTAAATCAAATACTGGTTGATGACTTGAAAAGAATACTAATTGAGGAATACTAAAAACCCCCACTTCTTCAATCGTTTTAGTGATTCCAGAAAAATCAACCATTGGTGCAATATTTAATACCGTAAAAACAATTGACAAAAGATATCCACAAATCAAACCAACTAAAATATTCAAATTCTTATAAACCCCTTTTAACCAATAACGTGAAACAAGGCATACAATTAAAGTAAATGTTCCAATCAAAATATGATACCATGCTCCAAAATCTTTTACGCCAGTTCCACCACCCCAAGAGTCCATTCCAACAGATAAAAGTGATAATCCAATTGCAATTACAACACACGCTGAAACAACTGGGGTTAAAAAACGTTTCCAATACTTGGCACTTAATCCAACTAATCCTTCAAAAATCCCACCAAGAATAACAGCTCCAACCATTCCTTCATAACCTAATTTGGGATTTGTACAAATAACTAACAAACTTCCTAAAAAAGTAAAGCTTACCCCCATAACAATTGGTAACTTAGAACCAATTTTCCAAATTGGATAAAGCTGCATACATGTTCCTATTCCAGCTACAAACATTGCACATTGAAGCAACTGTGTAATTTCAGCTGAGCTTAAATGTTCGCCACTCCCTTTTACAACTGCTGCTCCACACACTATTAATACTGGAGCCAAATTAGATACAAACATTGCAAGTACATGCTGTAAACCAAATGGGATTGCTTTTTTTAGTGGCACTCGTCCATTTAATTTATAGATATTTTCTATACTTGTTGATGTAACTTTTTCTTCTTTATTGATTTTCATCTCACTCCTCCTTCTATTTATTAAAATATCCAAAAAGTATTATAATTTTACCATGATTAATATTAGATTTCTATACTTTATCCATTTTTGTCATTTAATTACTTTTGTTTTAATAAATAAAATTGATATGATATAATAATCTAGAGGTGAGTTCATGAAAAGAAATGAGACAAGCGCTATTAAAGTTGGCAATTTAGTAATTGGTGGTAATGATCAAGTTATTATTCAATCAATGACAAATACTAAAACTAAAGATGTTGAAGCAACAGTTAAACAAATTAATGATTTAGCTAATTTTGGGTGTCAATTAGTACGATTAGCAGTATTAAATATGGATGATGCTCTAGCAATCAAAGAAATTAAAGCTAGAGTGAATATTCCTTTAGTTGCTGATATTCATTTTGATTATCGCTTAGCACTACAAGCAATCGAATCTGGGATTGATAAAATTAGAATTAATCCTGGTAATATCGGTTCAATTGATAAAGTTAAATTAGTTGTTGAGGCTTGTAAAGAAAAACATATTCCTATTAGAATTGGTGTTAACGGTGGATCACTTGAAAAAGATATTTTAGAAAAATATGGTAAACCAACAGCTAAGGCAATGATTGAAAGTGCTAAAAAACATGTTGAAATATTAGAAAGCTTAGACTTTAATGATATTTGTATATCATTAAAGTCATCAAATACATTGCTTACAATTGAAGCATATCGATTAGCTAGCGAAACTTTCCCTTACCCTTTACATATCGGGGTTACTGAAGCTGGTACTAAATTAGGCGGAACGATTAAATCAAGTCTTGGAATTGGAACTATTTTATATCAAGGAATTGGTAATACAATTAGGGTTTCTTTAAGTGATAGTCCTTTAGAAGAAATAAAAGTAGCTAAGACTTTATTAAAAGAATTAGAACTAATTGATAACGTTCCTACATTAATTTCATGTCCAACATGTGGTAGAATTCAATATGATCTAATTCCTATTGCTAAAGAAATTGAAGATTTTTTAAATACCATCAATAGTAATATTACCGTTGCTATCATGGGATGTGCAGTTAATGGTCCCGGTGAAGCTAAACATGCTGATATTGGAATTGCCGGCGGAGTTAATGAAGGATTATTAATTAAAAAAGGTGAAATTATTCGTAAAGTTAAACAAGATGATATTGTTGAAGAATTAAAAAAAGAAATTATTAAAATGACAAAGTAGCCCTGTGCTACTTTTTTTAGTTATACATATTATGTAATGAAGGGAGAATAAAATATGGAAAATAGTTGTTATAAATTATTTAATTTAAATTTTGATAATTTTTCTGAACTTATTAATAAATATGAACCTGATATTGATCAAGAGCATTTATTTATCATTTATAATTTGATTCAAAATAATCGTTACGCATTAGATGATAGTCATTATAACGATGTTTTATATAACTATATAAGCGAAAAGACAAGTATTACTACTTGTATTAAATCTTTTTTTACAGATTATTTTAAATTAGGATTAAAGGTTTGATTTTTAAACATCTCAATTTCTTGTTTATATGGCGCAACTTTTTCAATATACGGTGTTTCTAATATTTTAGGAACATCTTTTAATTTTTCATGATGAACAATTTTATTTAAAACATCAAATCCAATATATCCATAACCAATATTTTCATGACGATCCTTACTTGCACCACGAACATTTTTAGAATCATTAATATGGACAACCAATAAACGTTCTAATCCAATTTTTTGATCAAATTCATCTAAAATACTATCAAAATCATTTAAATCATATCCAGCATCATGTAAATGACAAGTATCCATACAAACCCCTAAACATTCATTATTATCAACATTATCAATAATATACTTGATTTCATCAAAAGAACGACCACATTCACTACCTTTACCTGCCATTGTTTCTAATGCAATTTTAACATTACCACAATCTTTAGTCGCTTCATTTAATCCCTCAATAATTCTATTCAATCCTACTTGGCTCCCTGCTTTTACATGAGAACCTGGATGTAAAACTAATCTAGTTATTCCAATAGCCTTACAACGTTCAATTTCCTGTTTCAAAAATCTTACTGCAATTTCATATGTTTCTTCTTTAATGGTATTAGCCAAATTAATAATATATGGAGCATGAACAACTACATTATTAATATCAATTCCTTTTTCTACCATTAACTGTTTAGCTTCTTCCACTCTTAATTGATCAATTGGTTTACGAGCTGTATTTTGCGGTGCCCCTGTATAAAACATAAATGTAGTTGCATTATAGCTAAGCGCCTCTTTAACCGACCCTAAAAGCATCTCTTTTCCAGACATCGAAACATGACTACCTATTAACATTAATTATCCTCCATATTTCTTTTTGCAATTTGTGCTGCTTTAGCACGTTCTTTTTTCTGACGTCTTATATCATTTTGAATCATTTGTCGTTTTTGTTTACGAACAACTGTTTCAATTTCTCTTTTACGTTTTTTCTTATAACCTGGTTTTACTTTTCTTGGTTTACGAATAATACTTTGAACTTTTTTTTCTAGCTCAGTTTGTTGTTTAACACGTTTAGTTCTTTTTAAACGTTCACCCAAATCAACAAACTGATTATTTTTAATTGTCATATTTTTAAAGACAATTCCCTTTTTCTCTAATATCCTTAAATTTGCCTCATCACTAGTATCATACATGCTATAACAAACACCTGTATATTTACCACGGCCACTTCGTCCACTACGGTGAATATAAAAATCAGGTTCTTTTGGAAATTCGAGATTAATAACATGAGAAACACCATCAATATCAATTCCTCTAGCAGCAATATCTGTAGCTACTATGTATTGATATTCATTGTTATGAATTCTTCGCATCATTTGTTTACGTTCACGTGGTTCTAAATCTCCATGAATTTCACCAACTTTAAAACCATCTTCACGTAACTGTTTAGTAATTTTTGCAACTTCATCACGTTTGTTTGCAAAAATAATACAAATATATGGGTCAATTACATTCATTATCTTTTTTAAGACATCATAACGATTTTGATGCTTCGTTGCAATTAAAACATGTTCCACATTATCAGTTGTTACTTTATCGTCATCAATTTCCACAATAATAGGCGTTTGCATATACTTTTTTAAAAAAGGTCTTAGCATTTGCGGAATTGTTGCTGAAAAAACCATCATTTTTAAATTCTCTTTCATTTTACCAGCTACCGCATCAATATCTTCTAAATAACCAAACTCTAATGTCATATCTGCTTCATCAATAATAAATGTAGAAGCAGTAGTTATTTTCAACGCTTGTTCATCTAATGATAAATCCTTTATTCTTCCTGGTGTTCCAATAACAATATGTGGTTGAACCGTTAATTTATTTACTGTTTTTTGACGGTCACTTCCCCCAATCAATAAAGATACTCTAATATTTTCATTATATTTTACAAATAATTTGGCATTATTATATATTTGAGTTGCTAATTCTCTTGTAGGAGCAGTAATTACAGCTTGAACACAGTCTAGATTAGTATCGATTTGATCCATTACCGGTAATAAAAAAGCATGCGTTTTACCTGTTCCAGTTTGTGAAATACCAATTATATCATTATTTTTATATACTAAGGGAATGACTTTTTCTTGAATAGATGTAGGTTTATTAAAACCTAATTCATTGATTGTTTGATAACAAAACTCTTGAAAGTTATATTTTTCAAATGTATTCATTTTATGCCTCCTTTTCTTAGATAAATTCAATTAATTTTATCATACCGCAAATAAAAAGCAAGTAAATTTATCTATTTGTAACAAATAGTAAAAAGATACATAGATTATTATAAAAGGAGGTATACTATGGATCCATTTTATGATGAAAATTTCTACTATGATAACTACATTTTTCAAACATATCCACCGTTTCCAATCAACAATAAAACAAAAACCAAAATTACACTACAACGCTCTTTACACTATGCAACAAAAACAATCTATACAATAAATCAAATCATTCCGTTAATATATCAAATACGTCCTATCATCAATAATACCAAAAATGCATTTAAAATCATCCAAGCTGTAAATCATCTTAATGATATCGACTTAGATGAAGTAGAAAAAAATATCACTCCTATTAATAAAGAAAAAAACAATTCTGGTAATGACGTACACTTTGAAAATATGCTACAATAATTTCGAGGTGATGTTATGAAAGTATATCAAATTGTTCCCCGAGGATATTGTAAAGGTGTGGTAAGAGCAATTGAGATTGCAAAAAAATACGCTTACCAGGATAATGTTTATATTTTGGGAATGATTGTGCATAATCAATATATCGTCGATGCTCTTGAAAATTTAGGTATTAAAACAATTGATAAAAAAGGTGCTTCAAGAGAAGAACTCTTAGATTTTATTGATAAGGGAACTGTAATCATTACAGCTCATGGAGCTGGTAATAATGTTTTTAAAAAAGCTAAAGCTAAAAATTTAAATGTGGTCGATGCTACTTGTCTTGATGTAATCAAAACACATGACTTAATTAAAGATTATTTAAGCAAAGGCTTTGAAATACTCTATATAGGTAAACATGGTCATCCTGAATCTGAAGGTGCCCTTTCAATAGACAAAACACATATTCATTTAATTGAAACTACTAAAGATATTGATAAATTAAATAAAAATTTAAATTATGTAATTACTAATCAAACAACGATGTCTTTATATGATGTTTATAATTTATGTAATTATGCTAAAAATGTAATTCCTAATTTAACTATTGCTAAAGAAACATGTCAAGCAACAACAGTACGACAAGAAGCAATTGCAAAGATAAGTGATGATGTTGATGTTGTGTTTATTGTTGGTGATCCTCATTCCAACAATACAAAAAAATTAGCAAGTATTGCTAGTGAAAAGGCTAATAAAACTACTTATATGATTGAAAGTGTAAATGATATAACTTTAGAGATGTTAAAAGACAAACATATAGCCGCTGTTAGTTCAGGTGCTTCTACACCTACTTATCTTACAACCCAAGTAATCAATTATCTAAAACAATTTGATTATAATAATTGTAATACTCATGCTAAACCAAAAATTGATTTGCATAAAATATTATAAAAAGATAATGAGTTAGTATTAAATGATACTAACTCATCGCATTTTTCAGTTATAAAAAGAAGTTGTAACAAATTAATGTTACAGCTTCTTTATTTTATATTATTTATCAATCAATCCAGAATCAGGAATTAATCTTAATCCTAAATATGCAGTAACTAATTTTACATATTGTTCATCAACTTCAGCTTGTGAATGAGGTACTTTCAACATTTCTACTGATGCTTCATAAACAGGATAGTATGCTGCCCATGATTCTTCACTATATTTTGATTGATCTAATTTACTACATCTTTCTACGAAAGCTTCTAAATTATTTTTATTTACAATATTTTCAATTTTTATATTTACAGTAGTAGTATTACCAGAAGCATCTGTTAATACAACATTTTCATCTACATTTGCAGTATATGTTTTTGTAAATACTGTTCCAGTTTCATCACTTGTCCATCCTTCAAGTGTAACTGGTTCACTTGTTTTAATAGTTACTGTAACACCATCATATGTGTAATCAGTAGTTGAGTATTCAATTGTATAAGTTGGAGCTGTAGTATCTACTACATGTACAATTCTTGAAACTGTTGCACTGTTTCCTGATGAATCAGTTGCACTATATTCAATTTTGTACCATCCAAGTCTTGCTGGATCTACTGCTTCTACATATTCACTAGATGTTTCTAATCCTTCTTGGCTAGTAGCATAAGTAATTTTTGAAACTGTTGCACTAAGTGCTTCTCCTGAATTATCAGTTACAGTTGGAATAATATCAGTAAAAGGTGTTAAATATTCATGTTCAGTGATTGCTTCAACATCTCCTAAATCAATTACTGGAGCTGTTGTATCTACTACTTTAACAGATATTCTTGGATTAATTCTGTTTCCAGCTGCATCTGTAATGTAGAATGAAAATGCATTTGCATAAGATCCAATTTTTCTAATATCTAGATTTGATGAATTATGATTCCACCAAGTATCTTCTACAACTGTTACTTCACTATCATCACTAATAAATTCTTTTTGAGCTTCTAAAATAGCGCTTACTTGTTCGCTACTTAAATATGGGTTAGGTGCACTAGCATCTACTTCTACTGTAATAAACCATTGATCAGGTTTATATTCAGGTACTTTTTTATCAATATTTGTTATTTTAATTGCAACATCAGTTGGATTTCCAACTAAATCATAAATAGTTACAACTTCATCAACATTTTGAGTATATTCTTTAGTAAATGTTCTATTATCTACTTTTTGCCAACCTAATTCAATAAGTTTAGCTTCATCAATATCTTCACTAACAGTCATTGTTGCAATTACATTATTGCGAGTTGGTTCTACTGTTGAATAAGTTACTTGAGCGCTTGGAGCAGTCTTATCTACAGTAAATTGATATGTTCCTAAATTTCCGGCACGATCTTCAAAATTTAATGTAATATCTTTTGTTCTATAGAAGTATCCATAGTATTCGCTTGCATAACCATTTTCATCTGCATCAACACCGCGCCATAATGATGTTTCATTTAATTTAACTGGTTCATCAAACACTACAGTTACTTTAATTCTTCCGTCTTGTTTTACTTCATATTTTTGTGTTAAATCAATAACATCTGGGTTTGTTTTATCAATTGTAATAGTTACTGTTGTTGTATTTCCAGCTTTATCAACAGCACTAATTGTATATGTTCCTTCATTGCTTAAAGTAGTTGGAATATTTTCTGTATATTTTGTATCATTGATTAATACATAATCAAGATGATCATCTTCAATTGTATAAGATACATCAGTATTATAATATTTGTTATTTTCAATACCACTAATTACTGGTGCATCACGATCAATTTGATTAATTTCAACAGTAATTGTCTTTTTATTTCCTGCTAAATCATAAATATCAAATTGATAAACACCATTTTCACTAAATTCTTTACTATAGTTTACTTTACCATTACTATAAGTATGTTTAGTCCATCCATCAGGTGTAACAATTTCTTCTGTACATTTTAAAATAACTGTTACATTACCATTTGTATATTCTCCATAATTTGGTGAATAAGTTAAAGTTGTTTTACCAAATGTTCTATCAATATTACTTACATCAATATCAACATATGAAACATTTCCAGCATAATCACTAACAGCTAAATCTTTAATGCTTGTATTTTCACTAAATGTTTTTTGATATGTTTGATTATCGATTTTTGTCCAACCATCTAATGGATTAATTCCACCATATCCATCATACAATTCATTTGCTGCACTAATTGTAACTACAACATCTTGATTAGTTGGAGCTGTAGTACTATATTGAACATCTACTACTGGTTTTTCAATATCATATATAAATGCATAAGTAGCAAAGTTTCCTGTAGTATCGAAAACTTCAACTGTATTCATTTTTTCATTTTCATAATATGGTTTTAAATTGATGTAATTAGCATCATTCCATACATTACTTCTATTTAAACGATATTTATCATTTACAATAATATGACTTAATCCGCCAACATCATGTAATTTAAAATCAACATATGAATAATAATTAACTCCATCAACTGTACTACCTACTTGATTTTTAGCAGTAATAGTTGGAAGAGTTGTATCTACAACATCAATTTCTCTAGTAGCTGCTTTTGTTACTACATTTCCAGCTTCATCAGTAATTTTATACCAAACAGTATAGTTACCTACTTTATCAAGAGAATCTACTTGTTGATAATTACCTGCATTATTATAACGATAAATAAGCTCTACCTTAACATCTTCAGAAGCGCTTACATTATCGCTAACAGTATATTCTTCAAAGTATTTATCCCCGACTTCAATTACTGCTTTATTTGGATTAGTATTAGTTAATTTTAATGTTGGTGCTGTAGTATCATAAATAAATTCATAAGTACCACCTACATACATTCCACCATTTCCATCATCAAATAATACTTCAATTACATTAGACTGACCTTCATTTAAATAAGCCTTTACATTTGATAAATTAATATCAGTCCATTTATTTGGTGATAAAGCAAGTTCTTGACCATTTAAAGTAATTTTTGTAAATGGTACAGAACAAGCTACTTTAAAATGTGCATTTGAAAAAATATTTTTTTCCGCGTTTCCAACAAACTCATCTTCAACTGGCGTAATCGTTGCTGTTTCGTTTTCAACTACGTTTTCTAAAGAATAAGCATCAGCTGGAATAACTGTAAATGAAAAAGTCATTGCCATAGTCATCGCTATGACTAAAAAAGTTTTACTTATTTTCTTCATTAATTTTTTCATAGTTTTATATTTGGATATTATAAATATATCCATT
>OBXC01001702.1_pt1 | contig 10074 bp, 6 predicted proteins | sample 1538111 | NCBI WGS metagenome assembly OBXC01 (sample SAMEA2580137, study PRJEB22360) | human gut metagenome | biome: human gut; feature: human-associated habitat; material: faeces | place: Denmark | collected 2008/2010 | reverse complement strand
GAAGCCGAGCAGGATTTCATATCCAAATTGATGTGACTCTTTGTAATCTACGTTTTCAATCAGAATACAGAGTTTTTTCTCCGCAGCCTTCTGGCGGCGGATTTTTGTATATCCCATTTCAACAGCTGTTTCCAGTACGGTTTTTTGTAAAGTTTCGCTGATATCAGGTGCACCGTTTAAGGCTTTGGAAACAGTGCCTTTTGAGATATTCAGACGATCAGCAATATCCTGTAATGTAGCCATTGGGGCTCCTTTCTGCGTCCTTTTTTCGTTACTGTTCATAGTAACCTTTTTCATTATATAGAAAAAAAGTGGAAAATGCAATGAATATCCATGGAAAAAGAGAATGAGTTTCGGAAAGTTTCTTGTTTGCAAAAAAACATGGATTGTTGAAAGTGAATAAAAATACAGGATAAAAACTATGCAAAACATAGAAAATAAAGAGTACTATACGTTGTTAGGATTGACGAAACAGGGAAGAAATGATATCATCACCATATACGAAATAATACGAAACAAAAATGAAAGGTGAGGGAACATGAAGAGAAGAGTTTGTGCAGTTGTGGAAAACACTCTGTATTGTATATAACGGCAGTGAAAAACAGAAGGAAGTGAAACTTTCAGAAGGGACATGGGAAGTTCTTGCAGACGGAGAGGACAGCTTTTTATGGAAACATCCGCAGATTGCAGCGAAACGTATGAAAGTTTCTCCGGTCAGTATTTTGATACTTGGAAAAAGGGAAGAGAGCAGGTAAAGTGTGATGAAATGGATGTATGGAAAACAAGACTGGAAAACGAGAGAGCGGGGACTGGAAAACTGTTATCTGATGACCAATGGACTGGGGGGATTTTCCTCCATGACGATGACGGGGGCAGTGTCAAGAAATGACCATGCTCTTTTGATGGCCTGTACAACAGCGCCAAACTGCAGATACAATATGATACACCGTTTAAAGGAAGAACTTCTGACAGAAACAGGAGATGTGCTTACACTGTCTACACAGGAGTTTGAGGAGCAGACACCGGAAGATGGGTATCTTCATCTGGCGGCATTTTCCTATGAAGATACTCCAATCTGGAGATTCCTTGTAAATGGTGTGGAGATTAAAAAGGAAATCGGAATGCCGCAGGAAGAAAATACGGTGGCGCTTCGTTATGAAATCCGAAATCGAAGCAGTCAGGCAGCAGAATTTGTACTGACTCCGTTTTTCCAGTTTGTACCAAAGGGAGCAGATCTCCTGCCGGAGCAGAAAATCTTATTTACAGGAGAAGCAGTGAAAAGTGAAGGAATGACACTACACCTTCGGACAAACGGAATGATAAAAGAGACAGCAGAGAGAGAGGAAGTTTATTTTTACCGCTATGATGTCTGTGACGGACGCAGGGCGTATGGACACGCAAGAGCCAACCACCAGATCTGTCTGCAGGCAGAGGCAGGAAAACAGGTGGTTTTGGAAGTTGTCTATGAGATGGAACCGTCGCAAAAAAGTGCAGAGTCCATCATAGAACAGACCAAAGCAGACCGAAAGAATTTGGTGGAAAGAGCGGGATTTACTTCGGCGATTGCGAATATGCTGGTAAAGAGCGCCAGACAGTTTGTTTCAAAACGGGAGTCAACGGGGGGAGATACAATACTGGCAGGGTATCCGTTTTTTGAAGACTGGGGAAGAGATACCATGATTGCACTTCCGGGAATCTGTATTTCCACCGGGCAGTTTGAGACAGCAAAACGGATCCTTCGCACGTTTGCACAAAATGAGAGAGACGGCCTGATGCCGAATCTGTTTCCGGAGGGAGGAAACGAGCCGCTGTACAATACAGTCGATGCGGCACTGTTGTTTATCAATTGCGTGTATTTGTATTATGAAGCAACAAAAGATATGGAGTTTGTCCGGGAAGTGTATCCGGTGATGGAGCGGATCATGGATGGATATCAGAACGGGACAAAGTTTGGGATCCACATGGATACAGACGGGCTGATCTGTGCAGGGGAAGGTCTTGCTCAGGTGACCTGGATGGACGTACGTGTGGGAGAGATTCTGCCGACTCCAAGACACGGAAAGCCGGTGGAGATCAATGCCTACTGGTACAATGCCTTAAAAATTATGGAAACATTTACAGAAGAAGCAGAAACAAGCAGATACTACGCGCAACTGGCAGAAAAGGTAAGGGATTCGTTTACAGAAAAATTCTGGATGTCGCAGAAAAATTGTCTGAAAGACCTGGTTTCCGGAACAGAGGCAGATACCCAGATCCGCTGCAATCAGATCTGGGCACTCTCCATGCCGTTTACGATGCTGGAGCCGGAAAAAGAGCGGAAGATAGTGGAAACTGTTTTTGAAAAGCTGTATACTTTTTATGGGATGCGTACACTGGAAGAAGCAGATCCGGAATTTCATCCATACTATGAAGGAGCGATGGAAAAGCGGGATATGGCATACCATCAGGGCACTGTATGGACGTTCCCACTGGGGGCTTACTATCTGGCGTATCTCAAGGTTCACGCATACAGTGAACGCGCAAAACAGGACGTAAAAGAGCAGCTGGAAGTTCTGGAGTGCGCACTTAAGGAAGGGTGCATTGGACAGCTGCCGGAAATCTACGACGGGAAAAACCCAGTGTCTTCCAAAGGCTGTTTTGCACAGGCATGGAGTGTCGGAGAATTGCTCCGTGTATATGAACAGATTGAAAAAAAGAAGAAATAGAACATGGAATCTGAAAGGAGAATGACAATGGAAAAAGAATTAGAGCAGATGTTACAGACAGTTTGCAGCAAAGGAATAAAAGAGGCATCCAGTGAAGAAATCTACGCAGCACTTCTTAAGTGGTCCAAAGAAAAAATGAATGGTATGAAACACAACGAGGGAGACAGAAAACTGTACTATATTTCTGCAGAATTTCTGGTAGGGAAACTCTTGTCCAACAACCTGATCAATCTGGGTGTATTTGAAGAAATCAGAGAAGTGTTGAAAAAACACGGACACGATCTGACAGAGATTGAAGAAGTAGAATTGGAACCATCTCTTGGAAACGGAGGACTGGGACGTCTGGCAGCATGTTTCCTGGATTCCATCGCAACACTCGGACTTAATGGAGACGGTGTGGGACTGAACTATCACGACGGATTATTCCTTCAGAAATTTTCTGACAACAAACAGTGGGAAGAGAAAAATCCATGGATCACAGAGAAGAGCTGGCTGACAAAAACAGATGTGAGTTTTGAGGTTCCGTTTAAAGATTTTACTCTGAAATCTACCATGTATGATATTGACGTACCGGGATATCAGAGCGGCTGCAACAAACTGCACCTGTTTGATCTGGACAGTGTAGATGAGAGCATCATTGGAAACGGGATCCAGTTTGACAAACAGGATATCCACAAAAACCTGACATTGTTCCTCTATCCGGATGACAGTGATGAGGCAGGACAGCTTCTGCGTATTTATCAGCAGTACTTTATGGTCAGCAATGCAGCACAGTTGATCCTCAAAGAAGCCGAGGAGCGTGGAGTGAATCTGTATCACTTGCATGAGCATGTGTGTATCCAGATCAACGATACCCATCCGACGATGGTGATCCCGGAACTGATCCGGATCCTCACTGAGCAGAAAGGATTCAATATCGACACTGCAGTGGATGTGGTGAGCAAGACCTGTGCCTATACCAATCATACAATCCTGGCAGAGGCGCTGGAAAAATGGCCGATCTCTTACCTGGAAAAAGTAGTGCCTCATCTGATGCCGATCATCCGGGAATTGGACAGACGGGTCAGAAGAGATTTCCACGATCCAAGAGTGTATATCATCGATGAGATGGACCGTGTGCATATGGCACATATCGATATCCATTTCGGATATGCAGTAAACGGTGTGGCAGCGCTTCACACAGAGATTTTAAAAGAATCTGAGCTGAAACCGTTCTACGATATTTATCCGCAGAAGTTCAACAATAAGACCAACGGAATCACATTCCGCAGATGGCTGGTACACTGCAATCACAATCTGGCAGAGTACTTAAAAGAACTGATCGGACCTGGATATATGGAGAATGCAGAAGAACTGGAAAAACTTCTGGCATATCAGGATGATGAGAATGTTCTCGCAAAATTGAAAGAGATTAAAAAAGAAGCAAAAGCAGAGTTAAAGAAATATCTCAAGATGACACAGAATGTGGAGATTGATGAAAATTCTGTATTTGATATCCAGATCAAACGTCTCCATGAGTATAAGAGACAGCAGATGAACGCACTGTATGCGATCTACAAATACAAAGAGATCAAAAAAGGAAATCTGCCGAAACGTCCGCTCACAATGATCTTCGGAGCAAAGGCAGCTCCGGCATATACGATTGCCAAAGATATCATTCATCTGATCCTCTGCCTGCAGCAGCTCATTGACAATGATCCGCAGGTAAGCCCATATATGAAGATCGTGATGGTAGAAAACTACAATGTGACAAAAGCAGAGAAGTTGATCCCTGCATGTGATATTTCCGAGCAGATTTCGCTGGCATCCAAGGAAGCCTCCGGAACCGGAAATATGAAATTCATGCTCAACGGCGCCGTGACACTTGGAACAGAAGACGGAGCAAACGTAGAGATCCACCAGCTGGTAGGGGATGACAATATTTATATCTTCGGAGAAACATCAGAAAAGATCATCAAGCTGTATGAGACAGGAGAATACTGTTCCAAAGACATCTATGAGAATGATCCGCTGGTAGAAGAGCTGGTAGACTTTATTATCAGTAAAGATTTGATCCGCATCGGAGATCCGGTGAACCTGGGACGTCTGTACAAAGAAATCGTAGGCAAAGACTGGTTCATGGCACTTTTGGATGTGAAAGATTATATCAGAACAAAAGAGCAGATGCTTTCTGATTACGAAGATGAAAAAGCGTGGGAGAAAAAAATGCTGGTGAACATTGCCAAAGCCGGATTTTTCTCTTCCGACAGAACGATTGCAGAGTATAACAGAGACATCTGGCATCTGTAGGATATGGCAAAAGCCAAAGGAGAGAGTAAAATGAGAAAAACAGGAATTTTGATGCCTGTATCTTCCCTCCCGTCTCGAACGGGAGTGGGAGAGATGGGGGCAGAAGCATATCATTTTCTGACATTGTTAAAAGAAAGCGGTGTGAAGATCTGGCAGATTTTGCCGATGAATCCGGTGGGATACGGAAACTCCCCGTATCAGCCATATTCTTCCTGTGCAGGGGATGAGCTATATATCAGTCTGGATACGCTGTATGAGGAAGGGCTGTTAAAAGAAAGACCAGAAGGGTTTCACGAATATGCGACGAAAGTCGATTACGATGCTGTGCGTTTGCACAAAGAGCCTTATTTAAGAGAAGCTTTTCAGGCATTTCTTACAAGTGGCGGCTGTGAGACAAAAGACTATCAGGAGTTTGCAGATCAGAGCTGGGTATATGAATATGGTGCTTTCCGTGCACTGAAAAAGGCAAACGGGGGATGCTGCTGGAATGAATGGAAACAGGAAGATAAAATGTGGCCGGATGCGAGAACGGATTTGGCGCCTGAGTTAGAAACAGAAGTGCAGTATCATATGTTTTTACAGTATGTATTTTTCAGTCAGTGGATGAAACTGAAAGAAAAGGCCAATGCGTATGATATTCAGATCATGGGAGATGTGCCGTTTTATGTGGGGGTAGATTCTGTGGACGTGTGGGCAGCAAAAGACAATTTCCTTCTGGATACAGACGGAAGGCCGATCTTTATTGCAGGAGTTCCGCCGGATTATTTCAGTGCTACCGGTCAGAGATGGGGCAATCCAATCTACAACTGGGAATATTTAAAAGAAAACAACTATCAGTTCTGGGTGGACCGGATCGGATACAGCAGCAAGCTGTTTGACATTATCCGGATCGATCACTTCCGGGCGTTTGACACCTTCTGGAAAATTCCGGCAAGTTGTCCGACAGCTGTGGAAGGCGAGTGGATTGAGGCGCCGGGATATGAAGTGATCGACACGCTCAAAGAGAAGATCCCGGGTGTAAATCTGGTGGCGGAAGATCTGGGAGATCTCAGACCGGAAGTACTGGAATTGAAGGATCACTATCATTTGAAAGGCATGAAGATCCTTGTATTTTCGATTGAGACAAAAGGAAAATATGCATATGACAGCTTCCGCGATGTAGAAAATATGATCGTGTATACAGGAACGCATGACAATGATACTTTGATGGAGTGGTATCATAATCTGACCTGCGCGGCGAAGCGTAAAGTGCGCAGATTTCTCACACGTGAGGGAATCAGACAGGGAAGTGTCAAAGACCGTCTGCTTGCTTATACATTAAAGAGCAAGGCAGAATATGCGATTATTCCGATGGCGGATATTTTAGGGCAGGGAAAAGAAGGGCATCTGAATACACCGGGGACAGTCGGTTCTCCGAACTGGGAGTGGAGAATGCCGGACTTTACACTTGCCGGGAAAGAACTGAAACGATATAAAAATCTGATCACATTCCGGAACTAAAGGAGAGACAACATGCAATTTGCTGGAATTTTTCATAAAACATCAGAACAGATGAGTTATGCGTTAAATGAAAATGAGCTGATCGTAAACTTAAGAACAGGATATGATGTCAGACGGGTCTTCATTCATTATGGAGATCCGTTTGAATCGGGAATCCTTGGCGGAAACGAGAAATGGACCGGAAAGAGAGAGGAAATCTGTTTTAAGAAACGTTTGCGTCACCAGCTCTGGTGGACAACGACATTGGTTCCAAAGTATAAACGCTGCAAATATTATTTTGAATTACATACAGAGGAAGAAGTCTGGTATTATTTTGAGGATGGATTTCTGACAGAAGAACAGATGCAGATGGATGGAAGGATGCTGCAGTGCTTTACCGTACCGTGGATGAATCCTGCGGATATTAATGTGACGCCAGACTGGGTCAACGAGACAGTATGGTATCAGATTTTTCCGGACCGGTTCTGCAGGGGAGCAGATACGAAGGAAGAGGCCGGTGTGACGAAGTGGCGCACTGGTACTGTGACCAATGAAGAGAGGTTTGGCGGAAATTTAAATGGAATCCGGGAAAAAATTCCTTATCTGGAAGGGCTCGGAATCACGGGAATCTACCTGAATCCCATTATGAAAGCAGAATCCAACCACAAATATGACACCACAGATTATACGGTGATCGATCCTCATTTTGGAACGGAGGAAGAATTTAAAGATCTGGTAGAAGAGGCACATCAGCATGGGATTCGGATCATGGTGGATGCCGTGTTCAATCATTGTGGAAGAAAGTTTGCACCATGGCTGGATGTTCTGGAGAAAAAAGAAAAATCTGCGTATGCAGACTGGTTTATGATCCATGACTGGGAAACAGTCGAAAAACGGGCAGATACGAGAGACGGACGGTTTTATTCATTTGCATTTACTGATGGAATGCCAAAGCTGAATACAAATAACGAAGAAGTAATTCAATACTTCTGTAAAATATGCGAAGACTGGATCCGCAAATTCGATATTGACGGAATCCGGTTTGACGTGGGAAATGAAGTTTCCCATCGTTTTCTGAAAAAAATCCGGGAGCATTTAAAACAGATGAAACCGGATCTGTACTTACTGGGTGAAATCTGGCATGATGCAAGTCAGTGGCTTCTGGGAGATGAGTACGATTCTGTAATGAACTATCCTCTGATGAGCGGAATCCATGATTTCTTTTTAGATCGGGGAATGGAAAAAGAAGAATTTGAGTATATGGTGAACCGCTGTTATACGATGTATATGCAGCAGAGCAACAATGTGATGTTCAATCTTCTGGATTCTCATGACACGCAGCGTCTGATGAGTCGGTTTGATGATCTGGACCTGTTTTACCAGCAACTTGCCGTGTTGTTTACAATGCCGGGAAGTGCCTGCATTTATTATGGAACAGAGCTTGCAATGGAAGGCGGTTTTGATCCGGACTGCCGCAGATGTATGCCGTGGCAGGAACTGGATTCATCCGAAAACCAGGAAAAAATCCAGATCATGCAAAAGCTGATCGCAATGCGGAAACAGGAAGCAGCCTGCAAAAGTCTGTATTTCCATTTTCCGAATGAGTATGAGAAGAGACGTCTTGTGGAGTATATCAAACTGGATCAGGACGGCAATCAGCTGGAAGTACTCTTAAACTGTTCTGAGGAACCGGTATCAGTAAAAGAAGAGGGAGAAGTTTTGTTTTCCCGCAGATTTGAGCAGGGTGTATTGAAGAAAAACGGAACTTTGATCAGAAGAAAGAAATAAAGGAGAAAGTCAATGGAAGGGACAAGAAAAGAACACTGGTGGAGGTATGCGGTGATCTACCAGATTTATCCGCGCAGCTTTCAGGACAGCAATGGAGATGGAATTGGAGATCTGCGAGGGATCATTCAGAGACTGGATTATTTAAAAGAGCTGGGAATCGATGCGATCTGGCTGTCTCCGGTCTGCAAATCCCCGCAGGATGACAATGGATATGACATCTCTGATTATCAGGATATCGATCCTATGTTCGGAAGTCTGGATGACATGGAAGAGCTGATAAAAGAAGCCAAAAAGAGAAATATCCGGATTATCATGGATCTTGTGTTAAACCATTCTTCTGATGAGCATCGCTGGTTTCAGGAGGCAAAGAAAAGCAAGGATAACCCGTACCATGACTATTATGTCTGGAGAGATGGGAAAGAGGGCGTGTATCCGAATGATATGAGATCCGTATTTGGGGGATCTGCCTGGGAATGGGTGCCGGAACTGGAACAGTACTATTTTCACCAGTTTTCGGTAAAACAGCCGGATCTGAACTGGGAGAATCCAAAAGTGCGCCGTGAGATCTATGACATGATCCTCTGGTGGATGGAAAAAGGAGCGGGCGGATTCCGTCTGGATGTGATCGATCAGATCGCCAAGGAGCCGGATCAAAAGATCACAAACAACGGACCGAGACTCCATGAGTTTATTCAGGAACTGAGCAGGGAAACATTCCAAAAGGGAGATCTGATCACAGTAGGAGAGGCATGGGGCGCAGATATTGAACGCGCCAAATTGTACAGCAATCCGGATGGAAGCGAGTTTTCTATGGTGTTCCAGTTCGAGCATATTGGTCTGGATCAGCAGGAAGGAAAGTCGAAATGGGATGTGGCGCCGCTTCCAGTAGTGAAATTAAAACAGGTGCTTGCAAAATGGCAGAGAGAACTGCACGGATGTGGATGGAACAGTCTGTTCTGGAACAATCACGATCTGCCAAGAATCGTGTCCCGTTGGGGAAATGATCAGAAATACCGCGTGGAATCTGCAAAGATGCTTGCTACCTTGCTGCATGGAATGCAGGGAACTCCTTATATCTATCAGGGAGAAGAACTTGGTATGACAAATGTGCGCTTTGCAGATATCAGCCACTATCAGGATATTGAGACACTGAATATGTACAAAGAGCGTCTGGATGAAGGATACAGCAAGGAAGAAATCATGCACTCCATTTATGCAAAGGGCAGGGACAATGCAAGAACGCCGATGCAGTGGAGTGGTGAGGTGAATGCAGGATTTACAAAGGGAACCCCATGGTTGGAAGTGAATCCGAATTATACGAAGATCAATGCCGAGTCGGAACTATCCGATCCCGATTCTGTATTCTACTATTATCAGAAGCTGATCCGGCTGAGAAAAGAACATTCCGTGTTTGTAAACGGAGAGTTTACACTTTTGATGGAAGAGGATCCGCAGGTGTTTGCCTATATAAGAAAAGAAGGCGATACAGAAGTCCTGGTATGTGCAAATTTCAGTGAAACACCGGCAGCGTGCGATCTTTTGAGTGAATGGAAAGACGGAGAGGTACTGATCTGGAATTATAAGGAAAAAGGAGAGACTGGGGTGCTCAGACCTTATGAAGCAATGATGATCAGAAGATAAATAGAAAATCCATATTTGAGAGGGGGAGGAATCTTCCTCTCTTTTTACGTAATAAGAAATGATGGAGTTTTTGAGGTGAAAAACGAATTTCAACTTTCTCTTTTTAAATAATCATGTTATAATGCAGAAAAGCATAAAAATTCTGGTTTTCTAAGCGGAACCATACCGCATC
>OBXC01001697.1_pt1 | contig 10093 bp, 8 predicted proteins | sample 1538111 | NCBI WGS metagenome assembly OBXC01 (sample SAMEA2580137, study PRJEB22360) | human gut metagenome | biome: human gut; feature: human-associated habitat; material: faeces | place: Denmark | collected 2008/2010 | reverse complement strand
GCATGGCAGGGGGCGACCCCCACGGCCGCATGGGGCGGACCCGCCGTGGCGAAGCCGACCACGCTGGCCTCGTAGTCCACCATGACGGCGAGCGCATCCTCGAGCGTATGGCGACCGTCGGCCAGCATGCCGTCGGCATCCACGTCCACCGACGCGAACACCGGCGCGCCGCTCACCTGGCGCACGCCCATGAGCGCGCACTTGAGGTCGGCTGGGTTGGCGAACCCGTTGAGGAAGAACGCGTCGAACTCCTGGCCATCGCAGGCGCGGGCGGCACGGGCGTACTGGTCGCGGTTCTCGTTGAGCGAGCTTTTGCTGGCGGCATCGAGGGGGAGGCCGCACGGGCCGATCTCCACCAGCACGTGCTGGGGCTTCAGCTCGCGCGCCAGGGACAAGCCCGTGCGCACGATCTCCGCCGCGCGGTCCTCCATGCCGCGATGCGCCAGACGAGCAGGCGCGATGCCTTCCGTGTTCGCCACGAGGCACTGGGCGCCTGCCATCTTGTTGAGGCGCAGCGCATCGCGCACCGCCTCCGGCTCCACAAGGTTGGCGAATTCGAGATCGTGTTCCACGTCGAACCCTTGCCGGGCCAGTACAACGGCAACCGGCGAGGACAGCACGAGCATGTCCTTGTGAAAACGAAGCGCGATATCGGGCATGGGGAGTTCCTTTCGTCAGGTGATCCATGATACCGAAAAGAGCCCCGACATGCGACCGTCGAAATGCGCCGATGCGCTCGCGCACGCCGAGACGGAAGCATCTCGCGCGAACGGCGCAGTTCGAGCGGCGGAAGGAAGGAGGATGGACGCTCGCCGACGCTTCGCGGCATTTCACAGGACGAACATGAGTCGATCACGTGTTCTTCAAGGCTTACTTTTATACTTGGTCTCGCAAACGAAAGAATCCCCTCCTTTCAGTTTGTACTGCTTTTCCCCTTACAAAGCAGTGGCGGCACCTCGGTGCCGCACATCCCCCTCCTTGTGGCCCGGTGGAGCTCCCCTCTCCCCGGGCCGATCTGTTTCTCGCACCCGCACACGCCCGCTTCCGCATCATCGACCAACGCGTATCATCGTAGAACATGTTACTTCAGGTCGATGCCGCTTTGAGGCAATGTCGTTCGCCAACCTTTCGCTCGCCAGATTTCTGCGGCGCGGCGCCTATCGGAAAACTTCTTTTCCTGACTCTTTTGATCCTTGTTAACGAACCGTTACTCTGCGACCCATCGTTTCACAAAACGCGCACGCCCGCATCATACGATGTGCGCGAACGACCCGTATACTAGCAGCTGTAAACGAAAGGCTCCCCTCCTTTCAGTTTGCCTCTGCTTTACCCCCTTAGAAGCAGAGCGATGCGCAAGCGTCGCATCATCCCCCTCCTTGTGGCCCGGTGGAGCTCCCCTCTCCCCGGGCCGATCTGTTTTCATGCCCCTCGCTTCGTCGAACCCGCCGAGACAATGCATGGAGCCCGCGCCCACGCAGCGGCCGCAAGCCGAACGGCAGAGCGGCAGAACCTCCGCCTGAGCCGTCACCCGGTCACGTCCCTCGCTGCGAACGCGCGATTTCGCCAACCTACGCTGCTAAACCAGGATTGACATGCACCGCCGCATGCCGCTTCCTCTGTCGGACAGCTAGCGATCAGGCGAGGCGAGCGTCCGGCCGATGGCCGAAGGGGGCTTCCGAGCCGCCGGCGAGTTTTCGCGGGGCGGGTCGACCTGAGCTATGTCAATCCCGGTTTAACAGCGAACGCCAACCTATGTGCTGTAAAAACGCCGGTTTGGCAGTCCCGGCCCGATCTGGCGATGCGTTCCGAGGCGGCGACAAAGCGCGAACTGGGATTACGCCTCGCCGATCCTCGGGAAGGAGCGTCGGGCGCGATCGAAGGCCGGACGCTCACCAAACCCGACGTTTTTGCAGCCCATCGTATGGCGAAGCCGTGCGGCGGGGCATTGCCGAGCCGTCGGAAGGGCGGCTTGGACGCGAATCGACTCCCATGACAATCTCAAAGCGGCTCCAGCGCGCCGCGCGGCCTCGCCAACCAGCATAATCGCAGGTGGCGAAAACCGCCTACCGCCGCCGACGCCCAATCGGGCCGCCGATTTTGTCATGGGAGCCATTTTGCGGCCAACCCGGCCTCGGCCCGCAGAACCCGCGAGCCGCGAAACCACCGCCGAGGGCCGCGCTACAGCAAGCTTGTCAGCGAACGGCATTCCCACGGCCTCGCCCGACGCGCACAAGCATTTCATGTGAAACGCTTGAGGCAGACTGCGCGAACCAAACGGAATGCCAGCGCGAGCCCGCGCCATAGGCGCGAACGAGCGCAGATGGCAGGCGGAGCATGGGGCGAACCCCGGCGGCCGAACAAGCATGCGCGTACAAACGTTTCACATGAAACACTAAGAGGGACTCCACGGTTTGGGGCGGGATCCCGGCTGCAGCTCCACGTGGAACCGCACGGCTTCGGACGATCCCCGACCACGGACCCGACAGGCCCGCGACGTCCTTGGTTCGACGGCAAGACCCCCGCTTCTTGGCAGCAATCGACCGGTTTGGTAATCCCGCCGAGTGCTTCACTTGACGTTTCAAGAACCCGAGCTGGGGAAACGCCTTCGATCGCGCTCGGCAAGCCCGAAGCACCGCAGCTGGGCCCTCGCCAGAATTGCCAAACCGGTTGATTCCTACCGCTTGACGTCGTTTTCGCCGTCAAACCCCCGGCGCTCCGTTGGACAATCAGCTCGAGCTTCCGCGTCAGGGTTTTTCCCTAGGGTTTTGCGTCATGTTTACCTATCTGTTACTTTTCGTGGCCTCCAATTCACAAAACATGCACTCGTGCATCATATGATATTCAATGTCAACTTTTATAATAGCTTCAGCAAACGAAAGGCTCCCCTCCTTTTCAGTTTGCATCTGCTTACCCCTTAAAGCAGAGCGGCACCCAATAGGTGCCGCATCATCCCCTCCTTGTGGCCCGGTGGAGCTCCCCTCTCCCCGGGCCGATCCTTTTCTCGGGAAGGAACGCCTATGAACATCGTGGTCCTCGAAGGACAGGTGAACAACCCCGGCGACTTAAGCTGGGACGCGCTCGACCGGTTCGGCACCGTCACCGTGTACGACCGCACGTCGCGCGACCAGCTGAAAACTCGGGTAGCCGAAGCAGACATCGTCGTGTCGAGCAAGACGGAATGGAACGCCGAGGCGCTCGGCTGGGCTCCTCGCCTCAAGATGATCGCGCTCACCTCCACCGGCTACAACGTGGTGGATCTCGACGCGGCGCGCGATGCGGGCGTGATCGTATCGAACGTGCCCGCCTACTCCACGCCCGACGTGGCGCAGATGACGTTCGCGTTGCTGCTGGAGCTGTGCTTGCATGTAGGAGAGCATTCCAATCTGGTCATGGAAGGCGACTGGACGCGCGCCAAGGACTTCTCGTTCTGGAACACGCCGCTTGTGGAGCTGGCAGGCAAGACGATGGGCATCGTCGGCATGGGAAGCATCGGGCAGGCAGTATGCCGCATCGCGCGTGCTTTCGGCATGCCCGTGGTGTTCGAGAATCGATCGGCAAAACCCCAACTGGAAAGCGATGGCGTGCGCCAAGTGAGCCTCGACGAGCTGCTGGCCGTTTCGGATGTGGTGACCCTGCACGCACCGGCCACGCCCGAAACCGATCGCATGATGAACGTCCAGACCATCGGCCGCATGAAGGACGGAGCGTACCTCCTGAACACTGCGCGCGGCACGCTGGTGGACGAGCAGGCCGTGGTGGACGCACTGCGATCGGGCAAGCTGGCGTGTTTCGCAGCCGATGTCGTGTCGGTGGAGCCCATGCAACCCGACAACCCCCTGCTGCAAGCGAAAGGCCAGAACATCATCGTAACGCCCCATATCGCCTGGGCTACCCACGAAGCCCGCGAACGCTTGCTGGCTACCGTGACCGCTAACGTCGGCGCGTTCGTGGAGGGTGCACCGCAGAACGTAGTGAATTAGACGGCTGCGTACGACTGCGTCCCGGAACCCGGCCGCCTCCGCGGCATCCCGGCTTCACCTCACTCTGCCGCCCGTCGCACGACGGGCGGCAGCGCATCAACGCGCAGCCTTGCAAGCAGTGAACGCGGGGACGGGCTTCACGTCCGACACCGCCGCATCGGTCAAGCGGGACGTTTCGACCGCCCCGTCGAAATACGTCACCGTGAATACGTCTTCGTCGGCGACTTCAACGCCGTTCACTTTGAGCGATCGCACTTTGCGGTCTGCATCATAGTCCACCTCGGCTCCCGACACCTCGTAGCGGAACGGAGCAAAGGCCTCCCTCGACGCGTCCTTCCGCTCGAACGTGCGCCCGCTCTCTAGCACCGCGCGCAGGTCTTCGCCCGAAATGCGCGCAGTGGCCAGCGTAGGCACCGGCTTCCCCGCATTGGGCAAGAGCACGGTCAGCTCATTGGCGTGCAGCTCCCCTTCGTACAGCTTGCCGGAAATCCCATAAGGATGCATTTGCCCGTCTGCCATGCCGCCAGGCAGCATAAGGCACAGGTCGGTGCCCCCGTACTCCCTGAACGCGTCGGCGAAGTATCGGACGGTCTCCTCCCGGCTCAGGTCGCGTTCGATATGTGCCACTACGTCGCCGATCTGGGTTTCCGACTTGTTGGACTTCATAGCCTCGTCGCAGGCCTGCCAATGCGGGTCGGCGCTGACGGTGCCAGCGATGTACCCGCCCAGCGCCTCTCCTCCCAGCAAGAGCGGAGCAGTGTAAGCCGCCAACTCCACAAGGTTATTGCGGTCGACCACGTTGCGGTAATCGCTCAAAAGCGGCGCGTGGAGCTCGCCGTCCGCCTTTCTCGTGGCCGGATATCGCCCTTCCGCGCCATCCGTGAACATGCTCTGGCCCTCGGGGGTGCTCATCAGGTCGAACATCTCCAGCGCTATGGCCAGCTTCTCCTCGTTGCCCGGCTCTTCCAGCTTCTTGTTAATACCGTAGTACGAGCTGACCGCATACAGGTACCAGCCGTTATCTTCGCCCTCGCCTCTCGCAAGGAACGGAGCTTGGCCCAAATCGAAGTCGAAATCAGTGGTCTTCACGTTGTTGGCAACGCCGTAGATCATGGCCACGTCACCGTTCGCGAACATCTCCGCGGCGTCCGAATTCGACAGGGAAAGGTCGTCAGCCGAAATCAATCCGCTGTCGAGCCAAAGCCGATACTCGTCCATGAAAGGCTCGAACGTGCCCACCATGCTCGCTTCGCCCGCAAGATAATCCTGTTCCCAAGACGACCCCTGCGGCGTGTGCAGAAACTGCGCCGAAGCGATATTGGTCAGCTGCAGGAAGCGCTGACCCGTCAGCTCCATCGAGTACGCCATAAGCCGAATGCCCTCCGCCTTCGCCTGCTCGTTGAGGGCAATGAGTTCCTCGAGCGACTGAGGCGCCTCCCAGCCGTGCTCGGCGAAAAGGTCCTTGTTGTAGAAGAACCCTGCAAGCGTCAGGTAACCCGGCAGATAGTAGAGACTGCCGTCGATGGTCATGCGATCGAGAACGCTGGGAAGGTACTCGCTGGAAAAATCGTACGCCGCGAGATCCACCAGATTATGCTCCAAATCCTCGGTCAGATCCTGATTGCGCGTGTTGATCAGGATATCGGGGATATCGCGCTGCTCGAGCTCGGTGACGATCTGCGCGGAATAGTTGCTGTTCGAATACGTATCGAACTCGAAGCGCAGGTTGGGGTGGCGATTGGTCATCTCGTCCAACAGCTCCTGCGGCAGCTCCTTGGTCTGGCATTTCGATACCGTCAGCACTATCTCATCGTCGCGTCCGGACGCATTGCCCATAGCCTCGCCGGAACAGCCGACCAGTCCGATGCCGACCAGCGACCCCGCTAGCACGATCGACGCGAACGTCTTCGCCGCCTTACCGGCTCTCTTCAACGCTTTCACCGCGATCTCCGTTTCGCCTCATCGTATCGTCTAGTTTGAAATCCTGGAACTCATCGGCAGGCATTGGTTTTCCGAACACGTACCCCTGCACCACATTGCAGCCGACGCTCTCGAGGAAATCCACCTGTCCCATATCCTCGATCCCTTCGGCAACCGTTTCGATACGCATGTCGCGCGCTATGCCCACGATGCCGTTGACGATGCTCCTTGCCTTGTCCATGTCGGTATCTCCGCGGAAGAACCCCTGGTCAAGTTTGATGATATCCACTTCGAGACTACGCAACATGTTGAGGCTGGAGTAACTGCTCCCGAAATCGTCCATGGAGCAACGTGCGCCTAACGCGTGGATGCGCCGAATAACTTGGTTGATCTCGCCGGTGCGATCGAACACGACGGACTCGGTGAACTCGAATTCCAGGTAGCGAGCCGGAACCTGGTTCTCGGCGATATGGCGCTCGTAGCGCGCGAAGAAATCCGAAACGTCGAAGTTCGAGCGCGAGACGTTGACGGAAACGCAGAAAAGCGGCCTCCCCTCCCGCTCCCATCGCTTCAACAAAGCGCACACCTGGCAAAACATGTAGAAATCCAGCTCGGCGATAACGCCGTCGCGCTCGAAGAGCGGAACGAACTCGTTCGGGCAGAGCATACCTTCCGGAGAGATCCAGCGCACGAGCGCCTCGGCACCGACGATGCGGCGCTCGGGCAGCGCAACCTTCGGCTGCAAATACATATGAAACTCGCCGTTCGCAAGCGCATGGGGAAAGCGATCCTCGAGCTCCTTCTCTCGAAGGAAGCGCCGACGGAGGCGATCATCATAGAAGCCAACGCGTGCGCCGCTTGGAAGCATCCGCTTCTCCGCGCTCGCACGCGCCAAGTTAGCCGCATCGGTCACAAGCGTGAACTCTTGCTCGAGCGCATCGTCGTCCAATATGTAAGCGCCGAAGTCCATCGACACGAGCACTTGCTCGCCGACGCTCTCGGATGTGAGCCTGAACTCGTTTAGACGCTCCTTTGTCGACGCCTCGTCAGGCTCGCGCAACAGAATGACGAAATGGTCTGCGGAGACGCGTGCCGCGAACTCGCCTTCGCGCAGCTGCCGCTCTATCATGTCGTACGCCGACCTGAGCAGACGGTCTCCGCCCTCCTTGCCCTCGCGATCGTTGTACGACTTGAATTTGGCTATGTTGGCGTACACGAGCACCAAGTTGCGCGGATCCGTTCGGACGACGTCGTAATAGCGCTCGCGAAACCGGCCGGCCGTGTCTCCGCCGGTAACAGGATCCACGTAGGCGATGGCCTCCAACCGTCGACGATTGCGATGCTGCACGATCACGATGAACAGCATGATCACGCCGAACACCAACGCCACCGTAACGCCCACCGCCACGGTCAGCAGATACAGGCTGTTCGTCCTCTGATCGACGTAATCGCTGGGAACGATGGACAGCAGATGCCAATCGCTCACGCCCACAGGCGTATAGCAGAAATACGAACTGACGCCGTTGTACTTCGCAAGAACGACGCCTTGCTCCCCCTTTTTGAGCCCCGCCCGCAGAACGTGGACCGGCTCTTCGTCATCGGCGTTCTGGCTCTCCAAAGCCGACACGATATTATACTCGCCGCTGATGGCCGTTTGATCCTCGGGACGCACCGCCACCGAACCGTCGTCCTTGACGATGCAGGCGTATCCTCTCCCTTCGAACGAATCGATGGACAGGAGCTGCAGCATCTCGTCCACCCCGTACACGCCCGCAAGCGCCTTCATGTGATGCCCATCGATGACCGCGTTCACGGGAATTGAAAACACGAGCACATCCTGGCCGTCCATGGTCTCGATACCCGAGATGGAACGTTTGCCTTCAAGCAACGTCTTGTTGAGATAGTCCTGCGACCTGGTGTAGCGCTGCGTGGTGTCGGCGAAGTACCACACGCCGTCCTCGTCCACATAAGCAAGACGGGACAGATTCCACCGATCCCTATCCTCGGCCATTTCTCCGTTCAGCTCGTCGAGCGTGGCGCCGTTCTCCACCAACGTCATCTGACCGCGTTCGATGGTTTCCATCGCCGAGAATATCTGAGAGGTGACCGTGCGCACGTTCTCGGTGATCTGGCTGGATATATCAGCCAAGTATCCGATGCTGTCCTTGCGGGTAAGATTGCGAACCGTGTCCGAGTACGCGTGGACCAGCAGCGCTCCTCCTATAACGGCGACGATGACCACGGAGGCAACGGCAGCCGCAAGCCCGATCATGCCTCTTTCGCCGCGCGCGTGCCTCATAGGACATTATACTATTCGAAGGCCTGCCAGATGACGGCAGGCTTTCGCAATCGCTCCGTTACGCTCGGCGACGGTTGTTCTCGCTATTCGGCTGCGCGCCCGAACAGCACGTTGTTGGTTTCCAGCCAGCTTTCCACCGTGCCGGTGTCGAAGCCGTCGGCGGGGTCGATAATCAGCGCATACATCTCCTCCTCGCGCAGCACGGCGTCCAGCGCGTCGGTCAGCTGGATCTCGCCGCCCACGCCGGGCTCGACGTCGGCCAGAAGCTCCATCACGCGAGCGCTGAGGAGGTAGCGGCCGAACACGGCCAGGTTCGACGGCGCGTCCTCCAACGCCGGCTTCTCCACCAGCGCGTCGATCTTCCACACGTCGTCGGCCACGGCCGCGCCCGCGATGACGCCGAAGCGGCTGACCTGGTCGTCCGGAACCGGCATGCCCGCGATGACGCTGGCGCCGCCGTGTGCGTCGGACACCTCCTGCATGCGCGGCAGCATCTTGTTGTCGGGCACCAGCACGTCGCCCAACAGCACGTAGAACGGCTCGTCGCCCGTCTTCTCGTGCGCGCACCGCACCGCATGCCCCAAGCCCAGCGCCTCGTCCTGGTACACGTAGCTCACGTTGTAGTTGCCCACGCGCTCCACTGCGTCGGCATACGCATCCTTCCCGCGGGCGCGCAACAGCTCCACAAGCTCCGGGTTCGGCGAGAAGTGCTCCTCGATGGCCTTCTTCTCGCGGCTGTTGATGATGACCACCTCGTCGGCGTCCGACGCGAGGCCCTCCTCCACCACGTACTGGATGGCCGGTCGGTCGACTACCAGCAGCATTTCCTTCGGCTGCGCCTTCGTGGCGGGCAGGAAGCGCGTGCCGAGGCCGGCAGCGGGAATGAGAGCCTTCATGGGCATACCTTTCTCTGTAACGTGCGCGAAGCGCCGCAGAAGCGGCGCTTCGTCCATGGTGTTCGGTTATTGTAGCACGACGGGAAAACCCGTCGCCATCCTGCTACTTTGCCTGCAATTCCGCGACGGCCTCTTCCAGAACCGCCATCTGCTTCTCGGCCTTCTTGTAGCTCAGCGTGATGACCAGCATGTACACCAGAATAGCCAACCACATGAGCACGTACGCTCCGATGATGAACGGCATCGACGGAACGATGGTGCTGTATATCTCTACGAGAACCGGATTCATAAGTTTCTCCTTTTATCAACAACGAACATCCCACAGGTCCAGCAAGGTCAGCGAGGGCTTCCGCAGTGCCCGAGATCGCCCCGCTCCGCCGTTCGCAGAACGGCGGACCCTCAGTCTTCCAACTGCTCCTTCAGCGCTTCGACGCGCTCGGTCAGGCGAACCTGGCGGAAGCGGAAGCGGTACAGGGCGAACCCGATCAGCATGATGCCGACGAGGCAGAACATGAGCGTGATGCCCATATCGGCCGACATGCCGCCCTCGCGCACGACCACCGGGTGGATGCTGGAGGGAATCAGGCGCGTTACCATAAAGCAGATCGGCACGTCGATGAGGGCGATGATGCTGAGCACCGCCCCGTACGTCGCGCGACGCTCGGGCTCGTCGATGGCGTTGCGCAGGATGAAGTACGCGATGATGATGAGCATGGATGAGGTACGTCGTCAGGCGCGGATCCCACGTCCACCACACGCCCCATTCGAACCTCGTCCACAAGTCGCCCGTGATCATCGTGCACGCCACGAACAGCAGCGCGATCTCCATCGCGATCTTCGAGCAGGTGTCGAAGCGGCGGTTCTTCGTCATGAGGAAGCGAACCGCGTAATAGCCCGCGAACGCCAGCGCGATGAACGACGTGATAGCCACCGGCATATGGAAGTAGAAGATCTTCTGCGACAACAGCAGCACGCTGGTCACCATCTGGCCGCCGATC
>OBXC01001694.1_pt1 | contig 10098 bp, 16 predicted proteins | sample 1538111 | NCBI WGS metagenome assembly OBXC01 (sample SAMEA2580137, study PRJEB22360) | human gut metagenome | biome: human gut; feature: human-associated habitat; material: faeces | place: Denmark | collected 2008/2010 | reverse complement strand
GTGTTTAAACTAATGTCATACTTTGCTGATATTTCCTTTTGTTTCATACCTTTTAGGTAATCTTGTTTTACTTTTTCTTTCACATCTTGCACACCACCACCTCGTTTGTTTGTCGTTTTGGGAATAAAAAAAGAACTCGTTTGGAGTTCTCAGTTTACAATATCATATCTATGATTGATTCTTACTTTAATATTGTTATATTCAACTTCGGTTATTAAACCCAACATTTTCAAAGATTCTATATTTTCATTTAAACAGTCTATAAATCCAAGTTCACTTTCTAATAATCTTAATTCTCCTCCAGCAAATTCCATCTCATCTATTAATGCTTGCATTTTACATTTTATCATAGTCAGAAGATTATACCTTTTATACTTTAATTTCGTTATTTCATCTACTGTAAACGATATTATTGGCATCTTATCTGATAAATATAATTTTCTTCTTTTTCCTTCAGCATATTGCCACCCCTTACCTGTCAATCCATTTAAAGAAATAAATATGCCCAATCCCGCATTATTTTTATTGCATATTTCTGCTAGTTTAGATACCATTCCTACATCCACTTTTCTACTTTTCCAGTTTTTACATTCACATACTATTTTTGATTTTATATTACATAAGAATGGTATTGGTATGTTGTCATTAAACTTAACAAAAACATCTAGCTCATTATCTGTTGTAGACTTATTTACAGATATATCACTTAATATTGTAAATCTAGACATTATAAATCTTACTAATTGTTCTAAAATTTTTCCTTTCTCATGATTTTTAGATTTATTCCATTCCTTAGATAATTCTATTTCTTTTATATAATTAGAGAATTCGTCTAATAGCATACTGTCATCATAAAAAGGCTCCCAAATTAAATTATCATCACATATGCTTAGATATTCTTTTAAGGTATCTAGACTCACTGTATCACTTCTCCAATCTTCTAAAGCCTATTTTTGTATCTTCAAAGTTGTATTTATAACCACATCCACATATTGGGCATTCTTGTCCTTTTGAAAAAGCATTGAATTCTTTTATCGAAGTGAAGTATTTATAGTGACCTATTTCATTTTCATATACGCTATCTGGATTAGAACATTCAACAACAATAAAAAATTCTAATTCATTTTCTTTAACTAAAAATTCAAGAACTCTTGTAGCCTCTAAAAGTGTAACTTTAGTTTTCCTGGCCAGCAATCTTGGTGTAATGATATCACTCTTCATTAATTTCTCTAATTCTTCTATTATAGATTTTGCTTTACTCTGATTTCCTAAAAGTATACTTATATTCTCCAACTTTTCGTATAACATCATAAATCACCCTCTCTTCTATAAATTTAGAAGTGTCTGTTCTTATTAAATATAATTCTTTATCTAAGACTTCAATTAAAAATCTGGATAAAGTTCCATTGAATGATTTCATGACACCTAAATTCTTGACATCCTCATTGTTTCTAGATGTCTTGGCTATAGCATGTCCCTTTCCTGATTTTAGGGTTGCTGTTTTAGACCCAACTCTACAGTATGAATTTACTCCATCACCATTTTGCACAAAAGTACTGTATTGATTTTCATCCTCTACCACACCAAATTCGTCTATTAGAATATTCTCATAGAGTATTCCCACTCCCTCTTTGAAATTTTCTATTATAGCCTTATCAGTTATTCCAGAAGCAATAGCTATCTTTTTTGCGAATTCATCTATTTTATCAATATTTTCTTCATATTTTTTGTTTATCTCAGGATTATTATGAGCACTGCCTTCCTCAGCAAGCTCATATGTAGCATCATATATCCAATCATTGTATTTTTCTATTTGTATATTATAAGTAGTTAACAAATCTTCTAATTTTGATACATAATATTTTGCTATTTCTGAGAAATCTCTTGCTTTAGCCTCTATATTATCTATGCTTTTTATACCTACAGTATGTGGTATAGAAACTATTATTTGTTTCAAACTTAAGTCTAGAAATAAAGTTGCAAAATAAAAAGTTTTTTCTAATCCAGATTCTATATTCCCATTCTCATTTTCATTTTTACAGCTAATTAAAGCTGGAGAAATAAATCTTATAATCAATCTTTTGTTTATGACATCATTTTTTTTATATATGACCTTAGTTTCTTCTAAATCACTAGTATCAATCTCCAATAAATTTTCACTTACTATATCTTCTACTATGTTTTTTAAATCTTCCAATTCCAAGTCAGAATCATTGTAATTAAAAACATAATAATTATTATGACCATCTATTGTAAAGATTGATATCCATTCCTTAAAATAATCTAGTTTTTCTCCATCATTTTGTATTATGTTTATCAAGCTATTTATAGCAGTTTCTTTTTTTCGTTTATTAATTCCCCAATTTTCAAAATCTTTAAGGTGTTTCATTTGTACCATTTGTAATATATTCTTTATGTTCTTTAGATTCTTTTCATTTAACAAATTTATAATCCCCCTCTATTTATATATCTTTATGTAATTTATATTATCATATTTGTACATCATTTTAGCAATAAATATTATTATCTACATTAATTATTAAAAAAAGACTTAGAATTTAATCTAAGCCTTTTTTTGGGGATACATATTATATTTAAGGGAGCAAGTTTTAGGAATCGAACCTAAGATTACACACCAGTCCTTGCAAATTGAGTGAGGTTACCAAGCCCCACTCTTTTAGACATTTGAATTAAATTCCGTTTTAATCCAGCATATCTACATATAGTGTATTAATAAGTTTGAACATAGTAAGAATTGAACTTACAGCATCCTCATGCCCTGCCTAGTTTGTTCATATAAGCTAGGCGAATCCCTTAACCTAGCCCACATATATTTAGTTTTGAGAGAGAAATATTCATTTCCACAATACTATTATCTCACATTTTAAATTGTAAAATCGGCAGAAAAGCGGCAATAAAAAGACCTAGAATTTAATCTAGGTCTTTCATTATATTATTTAATTTTCCATATTCTCTTTCCATTGCTTCAATAGTTACTACCCAATCACGACCAAACTTTTTACAATCAATATTTTCAACTAATTTGCCTGTCGCAACTGCTTTTCTAAGTGTAGAATCTTTCAAATCCCATAATTTTGTTGCTTCTGCAAAGCTATAAATACCTTCAAATCGATTCATAAAATACCTCCTAATCATTGCTAGAAAATTGAGTTAATAACATAATATAACAATATTGATGCTCCAATTAATTTAATAGTGTCATACAGTAGTTTCAATAATTCAAATGTTAACTCTCTATACTTATTCATTGTATTTTTAGTGACTATGTTTTATAATTTAGTTAAGAGGGAAGGTGCAACTTCCACTCTTAACATTTTACTAATGTAGGCTATCTATTACCATTTTGATGACTGCTAATAGTGTGCCAACTTCGAGTACGAGTTCAGTTAATTCTTTTATGAGTTTTCTGAACTCTTTTATTTTCTTAGCCACTTTCTTTTCGCCTCCTTTCTATACTTCAATAATATCACGTATGCGTGATATTGTCAATAACTTCCATATATCTTTTTCACAAAAAAAATAGACAGTTATTAACTGCCTATAAATCTAACATCTTAAATAATGGTTCTTGCTCTATTAATGCTTTTTTACCAAATAAGGCTATTGATATTGAACTAATGGCTTGATTAGCTCTTTCTCTTAATTGTCTTTCTTCTAAGTATACTTTATCAACTATTAAACTCCATTCTAAGCCTTCAATATACCTATACCTTATAATTTGTTTATGTATAGGTTTTAAATTACTTATGGATACATCTATTGTATATTTTAGTGCTTCCATTTCATATAATTCTATCTGCTTTTCTATTATCTTTTCTTCAAGATTAATTAACTCATTTTCAACTTGATTACTTATTGAATTAGTCTTACTTATGGGAATGCTGTCATAGCTTAAACCTTGCATAAAATCACCTAAATGGAACTCTTTAAGATTTTTTATTTGAAGTTTTAGACTTTCAATATTAATATGTAGTTGTTTGTAGTTCTCAAGGTGTTTTTTAGTTGCCATAAAAAACTCCTTTTTAACTTTACTTGCCATAACATCACTCCTATTTATTTAAGCTACCTTTTTCTTATTTTCTTTTCTCTTTTTCTTAAGTTCACTATATTCTATCCAACCATCTACCCCATATTTTTTGCTTTTAGCAATCCATATCAATTTTTTGTCCTGATATTTATAGTCAAAAAGCTTTTTTCTAAGTTCACCCTGCTGTGTACTATACCCTTTCACATCTATATAAACGACTTCACCATTCCATTTGTATATGGCAAAATCAATTGTATATGTAATAGCTCTATAGCTTTTCCCATCTTTTTTAAATTTAGGTTGTAGTTCAAACTTTTGTTGAAGTCCAAAGTCTTTTATTTCTCCATTTTCCTTTTTTTCTTTTAAATATAAATAATACTCTGACTCATCTTTACTATCAAATTTAATTCCATCTATTACAATTTTCTTATTATTGTATTTACTCAATCAAATACTTCCTTTATCACTTAAAGTTACTCATACTTATTAATATCGTTTATAAATTCATAAACCTCATGTACACTATATCCAAACTTTTCAAACCCTTTTACATATCTTCTTATGGAACTTGATATACTTCTACCTACTATACAATTCTCATATCCTTGCAACAAGTTTTCTTTTTCCTCTTGCTTCACCATTTGAGAAACTGCTTTTTGAAACTTATTCATTGCTATTCCCCCATAGTTTTATTGTTTAAAATTAATTTTGCTGTTCTCTATTGCTTTTCTTAGCCTTTCTCTCACATCTTTTACAACAGTAAATTTTTTTAGACTGTTTTGGGATGTAAAATAATTTACCACACCAATTGCAAATTATTCTTTTATTCATAAAACCACTTCTTTCTCATTTTTCAGGATAGTTGTTATTACAATTTTCACACTCTTTCAGATTCAATCTATACTCATAAACCCTACCAGCTATAAAACTTACTGCTACAAGTATCATGATAGCTAACCGCTTCAATAATAACTTATATATAAAGAACTAGTTAATATTTGATAAAATATGTGCTATCACATCTATTGTCCAACCATCACCTATGACATTTTGTGCTTGTCTTATACTCAAACCTTTTGTATATCCAACTGGTAGCGTCTGCGCTAACTCTAATTCTCTAGTTGTTAAGTATCTGCAGAAAGACCCAAATTCTACTAAACCTGAATTACTAAATCTATCTTGTTTTAATGTTACGCAGTTTATTTTGTCTTCATATGTTACATTCTTACAATTTCCATTTAAACCATTACCCCACATTTTTTCTCTACTTGGAGTTTTTTTAATTTCAAACTCTTTGCAATAATCAAAACTAGTATCTTTATAATCTTGAAAACTAATTTTTAAATCTTTAGGTTGTTGAACATTTAAAATATTTGTCCAATATAATCTGTCTCTATTTTGATAACTAACTAAATTGCTATTTATCTTGATTGGTTCAACTCCTAACAATTGGCTTATCATGTTTTCATCTTTTTTGGGCATCACTACGTTTTCTAAAAGAAAATATTCTGGATTCAATTGTTTTAGAATTCTTATATATTCCCAAAACAAATTACTTTTATCTCCAGTTAATCCATCCTGTATTTTATTAGCTATTAATCTTCCTTTACTTAAATTTTGGCATGGGCTTCCGCCAATAAGAATATCTACTTTAGGGATTTTACTTACATTTAGCTCTCTTACATCTCCAAGTTGTATTGTTTTTGGGTAATTATTCATTGCTACTTTAATCGCAATCTCTTTTATTTCACTTGCAAAATAATTTTCTACTTTTATTCTAGCTCTCTCAAAAGCAACTTGACCACAACTAATTCCATCGAATAGACTTAATACATTCATATTTGCACCTTCTTATTATCACAATTTTCACACCCTTTTAGGTTCAATCTATACTCATAAACTCTACCAGCTATAAAACTTCCTATTACTAATATCACACTAGCTAAGATATTCACTTTTAATCATCTCCTCATATTTTTCTCTAGCCTTATCTATAGCAATAAATATATCCTCTCCATTGTCATATAACTCTTTTGCTCTTTTAATTGTATATTCTGTCCTTGAAACTTCCATTATTCCTCCTTAATGTATTCAACTTTCCAGCCACTTCTTGTTTTAGTTTTCTTTTTAATAGCTTGATAAACTGCTTGATATTTTAACCTTAAAAAACAGGCTGCACCATCTATAGACTCAAATTCTTTTACTTCCCCTGTATTAACATTTCTAATTCTTACTGGTAACTCTTTTTTTATTTTTCTGTCCTTCTTTACTCCAAACTCAGCTAACATTTTTTCTGGCTTAGGATATATCTTTTTTCCATTTTTTGTAATTCCCAACAAACAACAATATAATGCTAAGTAGTTTCTACATGTAAGGTCATCTTCAATAAGGTTGTCCACTACTGAGCCACTAAAATACCTTTCTACTTTAAACATTTATTTCACCTCATATTTAATTTTTCAGATTAAAATGGTAACTCATCATCATCTATAATTTCAAATCCTTGAGGGTCTAGTCCTATGGTTCCATCTTGTACACTCTCTTTATATGAATTACTCGATTTACTCTTGCTTTCTAATGATTGTACTGATTTTGTACTGACTTTTGTAAATGTTCTTTTTTCACCTGATTGAGTTTGATAATTGTCAACTCTTATATTCCCTTCTAATGCTACTAGCTTCCCTTTTGTTATGTAATTTGCACAGTATTCAGCTGATTTACCTATTACTTCTATTGGTATAAAATCAGTATCCCTTTTTCCTTCTTTATTTATATAATTTCTGTCTACAGCTATTGTAAATGATGCTACTGCTGTACCTGTTCCTGGTATGTATTTGAGTTCTGGGTCTCTAGTTAATCTTCCAACTAATACAACTTGATTCATTTTAATACCTCCATCAATATTATTTAAATTTAGCCTTTTGGCTTTTCTTTATAATTTCATCTAATTCTTTGTTACTGTATTGAGTAAATGTTTGTTCAAAATTAGCAAACTTATTTTTGCTTACTACACTATTGGTTTTTTTTGACTTTTTATTTTCATGTTGTAATTTATATGATTCTAACTGTTCATATGTAGTTATATTTGCATCCTTCCACTTTTTAAGGATTCCTTTTAAGTATGATAAATTCATATTCATTCTTTCAGCACATATCTCTATAGCTCTTTTAAATACTCTTATATCTACTTCATTAGATACTTCTAATAACCATTCAGCTGTGACTGGATATACTACTCCTATATTTTCTTCATATAGCTTCTTAAATTCTTTTAAAGAGTTATCCACAGCTTGCTCTATATACATACTACTTTTAAAACTGTTATTTATAATACTGTTACTTATAGTGTCCGACTTTTCCATGTCCGGTTGAACCATGTCCGGTAAATTCGGACATGGTTCCATGTCTGCTTTTTTCGGACATGGTTTTTTTTTATTTTCTTTCTTACATCTAATGGATATATGACTTTCTATATAGCTTCTATCAAATACTACCTCATATATATTATTTTGCATCCTTCCTTCCCTAGTTTTATTTTTATATACTTTTATATAACCACTCGTCTTTAGTTCATTTAGGTATTTACTAAAAGTATCTTTATTTATACCAAGTTCATGAGTCATAATATCCCTAGATGGATAACATGTCCCACTTGCTCCTGCAAAACTGGATAGATAGAAATATAAAGCTCTTGCTCCTGTTGTTAGCCATGAATCTCTAGCTACCAATTGTGGTGAAAGACCATACCCATCACTAAGTATATTTCCTTTCTCTATAGTTGCTTTGTCTCTGTCCTTCAAGAAATTCACCTACTTAATTATTCCTTTTTCCCTTTGTAATTTCTCATATCCAACACATATCTGGTCATATTCCTGTTTACTTAAATCTTTAACTTCTTTATTAAACTTATAATACACTTCACTTTTTACTCTATCTGAATCTTTGCCTATTGTATTTCCTATTGAAAACAATCTTTTTATTTGATTTTGACTTATTTTTATTTGACCATTTTCACTTGCTTTAATAGAGGAGTTTGTTAAGTCATTTCTTTTATAATCTTCTTTTCCACTAGTAGCATCAAAAGTATCATTTTCTGTAATGTTTAATAACTGAATGTACAAATACCTTGTCTGATATGTTTCAATTCCTCCTAATGCTTGTAACTCATTAGAGCCTTTTAATTGTAATTCTCTCATTGGAGAAGTAAATATTATCTCTTCTGTTGGTTTCTCTCCATTAATCAATGTTAGAGTTGCATAATCATTTGTAAAGGTCACTATAGGGCATAATTTAGCTTCTTGTAACAGCTCTGTTGCTTGAGGTAAGAAGTCTGCTAACTCAAAATATTTAAAGTTAGCAAACTTGTTTTGACCACTCTTTTTTATATCTAATTTGTTAAACTTAATTCTTACATCCATCAATTTTATGTAAATATTATTCACTTCCATCAATTTCTCCCTCCATTTCTCTAATATTTCTTTCTAAAACTGACACAAAACCATCTATATAATCACCATAGTTCCCTTGTAATTTGTATTCGTCTAAATGTTCTTTGAATTGTTCCAAAGTGCATCCTTTTCTATGTTTATCTATACAAAATTCTAATGCTGATATTTGTCCAAATTTTACATCCCAATCTACTTCATCTACTGTTGTAAATCTTAATAAAAATAATCTATCTTCTAAACCCTTAATTATTTCATTTTTTGTTTTCATTTATTCCCCCTTATGTTATAATATACCTATAATTTTTGTAACTTATTTTCACTTAGAGCCTGTGCGAAGGCTCTTTTTTTATATCTGGACATCTATTGGTCTATCTTTTTCAAGTTCTTCTTGATACATCATAGCTTCTCTAAACTCAATAGAAGCTTCTAACTCAATGTCATGTTCAAGACCCTCTAATATATTTTGACTAGCAAATTTTACGGCTTCCCACCACATTAAACTACTATTATTTTTTGTACCTTGTAATTTACATATTTCTTTTTCTGCTTGTTTAATTTGACCTATTGCTATTAGTCTAGCTGCTTCCATTTAAATCCCTCCCAATTTATTACTATCTATATAAGCTACATTCTAAATTGTTACAATTATTACACATTAAACCTTTTAGAATGTTATATTACCTATTCTAAATCCATTCTTTTTGTGCTATAATTTGTTTGTGTTATATTTTATTTTTTATTTTTTTGTGTGTTGGTTATTTGACCAGCACTTTTTTATTTAATACTCCAACCGATATTTTCTTACCAGTTTTAATATCTTTAAATACTATGTCTGCTATAGCTTTTCCATCTTTTTTAAGAGTTACTATATTATTCTTATTAGTATTAAGGCTTAACAATTTCATCCCCCCTCTCTGCTACTTTTAAAAGTTCATCCAAATTTTTACCTTGATTTCTTTCAATAAAATCATCAACTTCATATCTTGAAATTTTTCTACCATCACCTCTAGCCAGTGATTTTATCAAACCTGTGCTCACTAACCTACGCATAAAAACTGTATCTAATTTTAAAATTCCCCTTGCTTCTTCTACTGTTATCAAATAATTTGGATAACCTCTTTTTATTAAAACAACTATATCTTTAGGCTCCAGTACTTTTACCTTTTGTTCAACAGTTTGACTCTTAACTCTATCTGTTTCTTGTTTATTTATCTCTATTTCTATTAAACTTTTTAAACTATCACTAAATTGTTTTGCTATACTTTCAGAAATATCCATGTGAAAATTCTCTCCCCTCTTTTTAATGAAATATATAAAATTAATTTTATATCTACGCATTATTACCAAAATCCTATATATATTATTTTCAGCTCCATACCTCATGTTATAATTGACTCAAGAAGTATTCCCACATACTTCCAATACATAAGCAAAGGATGGTGAAAATATGAATAAGGACGAGTTAAATAAAATTTGCGACGAAGTGTACAACAGAATACTAAAAAGTGAATATTCAGATGAAACACTTCTTAGGAATAAAATTAGTGAATTTATTTCCCTAAAAGAAAAATCTGCTAGTGAAATAAGTAATACAGAGCTTTG
>OBXC01001692.1_pt1 | contig 10117 bp, 10 predicted proteins | sample 1538111 | NCBI WGS metagenome assembly OBXC01 (sample SAMEA2580137, study PRJEB22360) | human gut metagenome | biome: human gut; feature: human-associated habitat; material: faeces | place: Denmark | collected 2008/2010 | reverse complement strand
CATATTACAAAAAGAAACGTGACCAAGGTAAACATCACTTAACTGCCACAGGAGCCGTGGCAAGAAAGCTTACCACCGTAATTTATGCCGTGTTACGGGATAGTAAACCTTATGAACCTAAGAAGTTCTGTTAAATGTCTGGTAGTGAGACTAGGATTTAAGCCTGCCCGTGGGGAGGCTTAGTTTGCATGTGTAAAGATTAATCAAACTCCTCTATCATAATGCTACATGGACTAAAATTTTCATCTCTTTTCCATCCACACTTACCTTTCTTAGATACTAGAACCCTAAATTCATCACTATATACTTCATCTTCATCATCCAAATAATACAGCAAGCCATAACCTTTGAATTCTTTTACTCTTACGATCATTATCTAAATCACTGACCTCTAATTCATGCAAATCTTGGTTTATCAATAAAATTGAATTCTTATGTTTGCTTGTCATAGGACTAGTCATAAATTCTTTTATTTCATCATCAAATACAGATATTTGCTCCTGAATATCTGCATCGCTAACAGCAATATCAACGCCTTTATCATTAGAAATTCTAACTATTTTCTTTCGCTTTGTTTGAGCCAGAATTTCTCTTTCTTCTTGCAATCGTTGATACTGTTGACTTGTAGCTACAAGCTTATTAATAATCTGTAACTCTTCCTGAGTATTTTCGCCAAATCTTCTTAATAAAACCTCTCCTCCATGCAATATAGCGTCAACATCTAACAACTCTGTTCCATGCTTTACGGTATTATAAAGAGCTTGCAATTCTTTTTTATACTGTGCCTGAAGTTCTTGTATTTTTTTACAACTTGGTCCAATCTGGGGATCTTGCAACATCAAATCCACATCTCCCCCTAAGCATGAATCAATCTGATTAATCATTTTTTGAATTTTATCCGCCACCTTGAGACGACGCCCTCTTGCCTCTGCAAGACTAGCCATCTCTTGTTCGCGCAATTTAGCGTAATCAACCTTGGGTCCGCTCATCTACACACCTACTTTCTTGGTAATCCTGCTTTTAAATCTGCAAGAGCATTTTGTGGATTTTCTCTCAAATAAATAAGATAGTTGTACGCGCCCAACGGACTCAAAGAAAAATCTTCTACTAGCTTACTTGCATAATATCCAGATTCTACAACTCCATCTTCGAATGATTCTCTTAAAACATAATAATAAAATTCATTGAAGATATCCCCATATTTGTGAAGCTTATCCAATATAGCCTGCTTTCTTCTATCAGAGTAATCGGTCGAAAAAGATAAATAATCAATTATAACTCTATCTTCTAGCCCATCTGGTAAGCTTGGCTCCAAATTCATATGCCTATTTACTATTAACTCACCATTTACTGAAGAATTCATAACTAAATCTAGTTCTTCTTGAGAAATCTCAATCTGATACAATTTATCTGATATACCACCAGCCATAAAGCGTATATATGATTTTCCATATTGATTAAGAACAATTATACCTTGGTCTCTCTTTAATATCTCCATATCACTCACCTATTCCTTTTTTCATCCAATTCATTAACTCTGGATTATTAAACTTCATCACCTGATATTCTCCTCTAGGGACTGAATCAATAACAGCTTCTGCTTGATTTCCAGAAGTAAATCCACCAGGAATGTAGTATTTTGTCCAAGCTCCCATTTCATTACCATCTGGAATTCTTAAATGTTGCGGATCATCAACCCGTATGATTACAGGGTTTTTACCCCAATCACCTTCATCCATTCCAAATATTTTTTCCAATTTTGAAACATCACCATCTGCCTCTTTTAAGACCTTCATCATGTCTTCTCCAGAGGTAACAAACAAGCCACTATTATGTCCCAAAACACCACCATATTGATCATCTGGTAACATTGGATCGGTTCTTTGAATTCTATAGCAACCAGTTTTTTCAAACGGTTCTAAATGTTTCTGATAGTAGTCTGGATTTAAATATGTTTTAGGGTCAGGCTTGTTCACATCACGATTTACAAATTCCCCTTTTGAATAATCTGGCTTTGGCAAATCACGAATTTCTTTAATTCTATCAGAAGTCAATCCACTACCCTCTAAACTTTTCATTACGGCGTCGCTAACGGGCACTTTTTCTTCTACCTTAGCTACTTCTTTTGAATTAATATCACTACATTGAATTATTTCCCTTGACTTCCCATAGCTGGTCTCAACAACCTTCCCAGCATCTTCCGCTGCACTCTCGGCTCCCTTGGCTGCTCCCTCTAGCCCTTTTCCGGCTTTCCCCACATCTTCCACTAAATTTCCAGCTCCCTCGGTTACTCCATCAATCCCTTTTGGGGCTTTCGCCAGCTTGTTCGCCTCTGCTTCAATTCCATTCAGCCCCTTTGCAGTTACTCCACTTGCAACCATACCGGCAACCATTCCTGCTGTATCATTTCCTGTCACATCTGTGGTTATCTTCTGCGCACCGGCTCCGGCTCCCATTGAGATGCCTTCTTTGGCGACTATTGTTGCTGTGCTTTTGAATGTCAGATTTCCCGCTGTGGATGCCTGTCCGATTGGAATCATTGCGGATGCCGCAAATGCAAAGGCATTTTCTGTCAGATAATATGCATCCTCGTTTCCCTGAAACAGGTCATCCTTTATGCCGTTTACTGCCGTGCTGTCAATGTCACCTGTGCTTCCATAATAAATATCCTGAGTGCCCTCTATGGCATCTGCAGCTCCGAATACTGCTGTTCCGCTTCCTACTGCTACTGCAACGTCAGCTACTATTGGTATTGCAGCACCTCCTGTCAGCACTATGCATGCTGCACCCGTCGCAATTAGTACTGCTCCTCCAACCGTCCTCCAGATTCCCTGTGTCTTTCTCTTTTCGGCTTCATCCTTTATCTTCTGTTCTGTCTCATAGATTTCATCGTATGCTTCTTTATTCTTCTCATGCAGGTCTCCAAATATTTTAATACCAGTGTTCAGGGTACCTGCATCTTTACCTGTGATAAAACTGCCTGTTTCATAGATCTCAATCGCACCCTGGCTAAGGCCTATTTTTGAAAGACATGACTGCAGATTTTCCAGAAGCAGCTCTACTGAATTTTCAAGCCGTACCACATTTTCCCTCTCGTAGCTGTTTACATTTGAGACAAGCTTTATAAGGTCGCTGTCCATCTGCTCATGGATATCAAATACTCCGTTACTGTCCGGCATGCCCACATCAGATATGTCCGATACTTCTGAAAGTGCACTTCTTATTTCGCCCGTATACTCATCAGTATCCTCATAGTTTGATGCCAGTTTTTTCCTGAATTCCTGTATTGCTTCTTCATCCAGTTTGAAGTTCGTCGAGCTATCAATGGCACGGTATCCATCCTTGTATGCTGCCATATTGTCAAGCAGTGTCTGTGCAGTTACTTTAATGCCTGACAGGATTGTTATATGTGCTTCACCAAGATAACTCTTTACTGCGTCTCCGGTTTTTCCTGTAAATACTGCATTTTCCGTAAACATATTGATTTTTTCTATGCAGTTATCAATATTTTCAATTAGATTTTCAATTTTTCGCTTATATTCCCAGAACAGATCGCTGAGATCCGTATAATTTATCTGAAACCCTTCCATTTTCATCTCCTAGTTTTATGGTATCACAGCTGTATCTGATAGTCCAATACCATTTTTTATATAATCTCCCTGTTTTCTGTCATTTTCATTTATTATCAGGTCTATTTTTGCCATATCAGTTCACCATGCTTCTTTTGAGTTTTCTTACATCTGCGCGCTCTATTTCTGTTTTCTCCATGGCATTAACGATGTTGTCACACATCATTATCTCATCATCATCTACATACCCTTCAAACACAACCCTGCTGATATCTGTATGCTGAAAATACATAAGCCTGTCACCATTCATATCTTTTCACCTCATACTTCAATAAACTTTTCATACATACAAAAAGGCTGCAGCAACCGGTATTCACCGGTTGTTGCAGCCGAACTGTCATTACTACATGTAACTGTTTTAGACTCTGGCTTTGCGACCTTACGTTTCCATAAGTGTGCCCTTATGGTTAATAATTTTATTGAATTTGCACATTTTTGTCAATATATTTTCTTTATTCATACAGATGTAATATAGCAATAAGTTACTTTACGCAGAAAACATTCTTGTCTTTATGCAGTTACAGGGTTCGCAGCTGCAAGATTGCAAAGTGGTACAAACAATTTGAAAGTGCATTTTCATGAAATTTGTGCTAGAATAACATGTTGTTGTATTATGCTAAGGAGAATTTAGAATGGAAAACTATAAACGAGGACTGACAGCAGGAATCCCGATTGCGCTGGGATATCTGTCAGTTTCATTTACTTTTGGAATTATGGCGGTGTCATATGGACTATCCTGGTGGCAGGCTGTGCTCATTTCGATGACCACTGTCACATCTGCCGGACAGTTTGCAGGCATCGGAATTATGATGCATCCGGGACAGTATTTCCAGATGCTTATTTCGCAGATTACTATTAATATAAGATATTCCTTTATGTCGATTTCGGTTGGTCAGAAGGCTGATTCCAGATTTAGCGGAATTTCAAGATGGATACTCGGCTTTATGATGACTGATGAGATTTTTGCCGTGGCAAGCCAGGAGGATTCTGTGAGCAGAAGCTTTTTTGCAGGACTTTCAACTCTTCCATACATCGGCTGGGCTGTCGGTACGCTGATAGGTGCTATACTGGGAAGCATTCTGCCGGATAGGCTTATGAGTGCGCTGAGTCTTGCTATTTATGGCATGTTTGTGGCTATCGTAGTTCCTGAGATGAAGAAATCGCGTGCGGTCGTGTTTGTTGTGCTGCTTGCACTCGTGCTTAGCTGCATGTTTTACTACGTACCGTTTTTGTCAAGGATTTCAAGCGGTATCACCATCACTGTTGTAGCCATTGTGGCTGCAGTTATCGGTTCGCTGCTGTTTCCGGTTGCAGATGATACTGATAAGGAATGATTTATTAAATATTTGATAATAAGCGTATAAGGAGATTTTACATAATGAAAAACAGTGTATTTTTTATATATTTACTCATACTCGCGGGCTCCACATATCTGATCCGCGTTATTCCTTTTATCGCAATAAAAGAAAAGATCAGCAATAGCTTCGTGCGATCTTTTCTATACTATATTCCGTATGCAGTTTTAACCGCCATGACTATTCCGGCAGTGTTTTATGCTACTAACTGGTGGGTTGGTGCAGCAGCAGGACTTATCGCGGCAGTGATATTTGCATTAAAGGGCAAGGGGCTTACAACCGTCGCCGTGGCTTCCTGTGTGGCGGTATTTATTGTAGAGCTGTTCCACTAATTATTTATTTTCCCACTTAAAAGATTCCATCAATACCATATCCGGAATGATGGAATCTTTATTTTTAATTTACTTTCTCCTGTCTATGCCACTGTCACTGTAATAGCGTGCCTTGCTTGCATACATTCTCCTGTCTGCTTCCTTCTCAATATCGTGTACAAGCTCCCAGTCTTCCTCCAGACTTCTTACACATCCGTATGAGATGGTCATGGAATTGACGATTTTTCCTCTCCATTCGGCTACACTGCTGTCGAAATGCTTTGTCATAGTATCAAGCTCATCCGGCTTTTGAGTGACTATCACAACAAACTCATCTCCGCCTATTCTGTATACCTTGCCAAACTCACCAAAGCTTGCCATCATGCAGGCTGCGGCTGCGCAAATCATCTCATCTCCCACATCATGTCCATATGTATCGTTTATGTGCTTTAAGCTGTTTAAATCAAGTGATATATATATCCACTCTTTTTTCAAATCAAGCTTATTGATATCTGTCTCATAGGCATGTCTGTTCAGGCACCCTGTAAGTGCATCAGTATTCGATATATACAGCAGCTTTTCTTTCTCATATTTTTCCTTCATAATCTTCGAAAACATATACATAATACAGCACGATGCTAGTATAAGATATATGCCAACTACAAGCAGTGCTACTACGCTGTTCGTCATATAAAAGGATTTGTCAATGGTGACAGCCACTATATATTTGTCACCTCTCCTGATTACACATCTGCAGCCTGAATCATTTACGCTAATCTGCCTTACTGTTGGCTTATCGCTTTCCTTAATATCTGTTGGAAGGCCTAAATCGTGGAAGTTTTTTCCTATTTTGTCACAATCTGTGGCCCCCTTAACCAGTCCTGTATCTGCATCTGCCACATATATTTCCATGCCCTTGTACACAGGCATGTCAGAAACCACTGTAGATATTTCATTCTGCTTCAATTCATCTAAGAGCCTTTGCGGCTTCAAACCCACCTGTACCATCATTGTACCAGCCTCATTCCAGGTAATGGCATACATCATTGCCTTTCCCTCTGATGTATTCGGTGTGACATCCTGACACATCGTAAGGCTCTTATCGGTGAGCATTGGTTTAAAATATGACATCTGAGTCCCCGAATCAAAGCTGTAGCCAAAGTATTTTGGCACGCTGCCGCTGGTTATACAACCTGTTTCATCAAACAGATGTATCTCATCTACCGACATCAGCTTTGCTATCTTTTGCAATTCCTCCACATCATTTTCTACCTGTGGCTTTGCATCTACGATATATGACACTGCCTTTGCCCTGACTATATAATCGTCCTTTAACGATTCTATAAGCTCCTCCTCACTCTGGTCATTTTTATCGAGCACAGTGAAAACACGATCCAGAAGCACCTTTGATAGCCTATATGCATTTGCATCATTTACATATTTCAAAATTCCCGCCTCGAGAAGCAGTGCTACTACGATTACTGCAACTGAGACCATTGCAAATCTTCGCTTATTTTTCATATCCAAATTATACCAAATATATGCTGATTACGCTATATTTTTCTATAAAATTACGGACCGCATGTCACCGCCTGCCGGGCATCGCACATACTCCCCGTAAGCTACGCTGCGCGGCTAAGATTCTGTACGAAATTATGCTTACAGTCTTTCTATGCTTGACGAAACCGGCTTTTATGCGCCGTCCATGGCGCATAACGCCTTGCCCAGCCGTCCATGGCTGGGCATTTCTGTGTTTCACGGCATAATTTCTACAGTATCTAAGCCGCTTCGCTATTCGCTTACGGGGAGTATGTGCGCTACCACGGCAGACGGCGACCTGCGGTACTTACTCTTTGCTAAAACTCAGGTACTTTATTGTGGCTTCGGTATCTGACAGTCAACATACAGGATATGGTTTATCAGCCAGTCTGTGAGATACTTGAGGATTCCCATGATCTGCTCATCCTGATCTATCTCCTCATCACTATGATGCTCAATGAACTCATCCAGCTTTTGTACAAATTCCATATGCTGAACCTTCTGTGTAAACATCTTCTTGTAATGTATTGATTCCATGTACTGCTCCTCGTCAGCAAAGTGCTTTACTGTGTAGTCACGGAGCTTCTCCAAGATGATATCCATCTTATCATATTTATCCGGTGTAAACTCATCATGCAGCAGTTCATATGCCTCATCTGCATATTTAAATAACTGCTTGTGCTCTTCATCAATCATATCTATTCCGATATAATATTCTGGTTTCATTTCATACATAATTTCATCCTTCTTTCTTATGTAGTAATATATAAACTTTATGTTTTATCATTAGCAACACTTTAACATTCCAACCAAAATGACTTATGATGTATAACGTAAACAGGTTGCTGAGCGACTATTTCAAGCGCCAGAACCACAAAATATGGTACTGCCGGTCACATCGCAGTGTGGCCGGTGATAACCGGACAGTCATTAATTTATGGATTTTATATGCTTCCGGTTGTAGATCAGATGCAGATACATCGCATCGTGGGCACGGACGGCATCGTGGGCTGCAATTGCATCTGCAATTTCACGATGAGTTTCGATGGTTTCATCCCGCAGGGTGTATTCTTTAGAATCACTGATCAGAGGAATTGAACTGTTGATGATAGGAACCAGCTTTGGAACAACTATATTTTTGCTGCTTAAGGCAATAGCAGCATGAAATGCTATATCCTTTTCAGTGTGATTTTTATTTGCAAGAAGGAGCTTTTCGGTATTTTCACATGCAGTAAGTATGTTTTTGATATCTGTCTCATCTGCACGGATAGCTGCCATGGCAGCTATGGATGGTTCGATTAGAAATCTGATTTCCATCAGATCTTTAATCATCTTTTGTTTATCTTCAACAAAGGTCAGGCCGAATGGATCATCAATCATCCCGGGAGTGGCGGAAACATATGAACCGGAGCCTTGGCGTATGGTGATCACATTACGTGATGCGAGTGCTCGCATAGCTTCACGCAGAGAGCTTCTTCCAACATTCAGCCGTTCACACATTACGGTTTCGTTCGGAAGCTTGTCACCCGGCTGCAGATTTTCCTCCAGTATGTATTTGATAATTCTCTCTGCAATCCTTTGGGAAAGAGTTTTTTCTTTGGAATTTTGCATGTGATTTGCCTCCTGTTGCCCAATACCTTGATGTTTAGTTTTTCTGTACGTTTAAATATTCTTTCAAATATTTCATTGGCATTCTTTTTGTCTGTAACTCCCGGAAAATATTCCTTATATCCCATAGTTGTTTAAAAACACGCCTTTTTCGCATGGTCTGCCATACAGATATCCCTGCATATAATCTACATGGATTTCTTTCATTGCGCAAGCCCACTCTTCCTTCTCAATTCCCTCAATGCAGATTTTTATATTTATACTGTGAACCATCTCTATAATCTTTCTGAACAGCTCATAGTCCTTCTCACTGCTCATCGCCCTTGCCGTAAAATCCTTATCTATCTTTACATAGTCCGGGTTCATCTCACTGATATAGCGAAGATTTGAATAGCCTGTTCCAAAATCATCTATTATGAACTGGATATTATTCTCATCAAGCTTTTTCCTGAAGCTGCAAAAACATGGCGTCATATCCATGAATCCACTCTCTGTCATTTCGATACAGATGGATTCAGGTCTCAGATTGTTTGCCCGGATAGCAGTAAGGATTTTATTTGCCATACTTCCACGCATAATCTGTATATATGATACATTGATATTTACCCTGAAATCCGCAATATACTGCTGCATTTCACGGCACATTTTTGCTGCTTCGTTCAATACAAACTCTCCAACCGGAATGATGAGCCTGCTCTTCTCCAGTAAAGGAATAAACTCAACCGGGGAAATCATTTCATCGCCCTCATCCGAATGCATGAAAAACCGTAAAAGTGCCTCTGCACCGATTATTCGATCAGCACTATCTAAGATAGGCTGATAATATACCTCAAAGCCTTCAAAATCATTTACAGTTGCGCTACGAAGCGCACTCAGGATGGTATTTTTGCGCAATGACACTTTATAATCCTCTTCCTCGAAGAAATAAAGGCTTCCTCCGCCTCTTTTTTTTGCGCATTTTAAAGAAAAATCCGACTTTTTCCTGCACTCTATTGCGTCCTCTGCCAGTGTTGATATATCTGTCACTCCGGCAGAAATCGAAAAGATTGATTTATAGTTTTCATCAACTATAAACTCATCAATTTTTTCACCTATCCTTTTGAACAACTGCACCACATCATCCTGCGATTTGCTAAGCATATCCACAAGCATATACTTATCTGTAACAAGATGATATATTCTCTGACCGCTTGAGAGACATTCTGCTATGCATTCGGCCACTCTTTTAAGTATGTAGTTGCCATATATCTGACCCTGAACATTATTGATTATCCCAAAATCGTCAATTCCAATCTGTATGAAATAACCTGACAGCTTCTCTTTAGGCTGTGAATAGAGATATGATGCCATCTCCTTTTCACCTAACAGCCCACTGATATTGTCAGCTCGCTGCCTTGTTCCTGTCTCGTTCATGCAGCCTATAATATATCGTGGTTTCCCCGCCTCGTCATTGATGACCTCCCCACGGCAGTTAATCCATACCGGGAGATTTTTGCTGTTCATCAAACGACATAGCACGTTGTACCTTTTTTCTTTTCCATCATATATTTTACGCTTGTGATTTTCGAGCAGCTTACGGTCTTTCTCATAAACCAATGTACGAAGATGCTTTGTTGCATCATTCATAAATTTATCAGGAAGCATAAAACGCTCTACCGCTGACTGTGATATCCTC
>OBXC01001690.1_pt1 | contig 10128 bp, 9 predicted proteins | sample 1538111 | NCBI WGS metagenome assembly OBXC01 (sample SAMEA2580137, study PRJEB22360) | human gut metagenome | biome: human gut; feature: human-associated habitat; material: faeces | place: Denmark | collected 2008/2010 | reverse complement strand
ACAGAATTTCCTGCTCTTCAACTTGCTTTAGGATTTCCACAATGTTGTACTGCATAAGTTGTAATTCCTCAACCAGTTGATATATCACTTCTTTTTTCCCGACTACACACACTTTGTTATAAATGCAGGAACGTACAAAATAATCTTTTTTCTGCATACCGCTCGCTTTGATTTTTGCTTCTATTTCATCCCTTTCTCTTGGGGAAATACGAAAACTGATTGTTGGGTATTTGTGTACTCCGCTCATAGCTACTCCTCTCCGTTGGCAATTTCCAACTTTGCTGCCAGTTCTGCTTGTTTATTGGGATACAAATGGGAATAGGTGTTTAAGGTAGTCTCGATCTTTTCATGTCCCAACCGTTCTGCGATCGCCAATGGCTGAAATCCCATTTCAACCAGTAATGACGCATGAGAATGTCTTAAATCATGCAGACGGATACGTCTAACACCTGTTGCTTTTATACCCCGAACCATTTCATGTTCCATGAATGATTTTGTAAATCGGAACATTCTTTCATTTGCCGTTATCCCATACAACATACTGCAATATTCTTTTAATTCTTCCGCTAAAAATGGCGGAATTGTTATCTTTCGATTGCTTTTCGGAGTCTTCGGCGGCGTGATCATATCCTTACCGTTCAAACGCTGATATGACTTGTTAATCGTGATACAACGTTTTTCTAAGTCTATATCTTCATAAGTTAAAGCAAGCAATTCTCCAATTCTCATACCAGTCCAATATAAGAGCAGGAACGCCATTCTTGCTTCCGGCTTACTATCCATAGAGGGCAAAAACTCTTTGAACTCCTGTTTTGTCCAAAAATCCATTTCATCAGCCTTGCTCTTTCCGATACTCCCTGCTTTTCTGCAAGGATTATCTCGCAAATCATAATAGCGTACAGCATAATTAAAAAGCGCTGCCAACTGATTGTTAATGCTTTTCAAATAAGTTGGAGCATATCCCTTTTTAATCAACTCATTTTGCCATGCTCTGATATCTGAAGTTTGAATTTCACACATTTTCTTGTGTTTGAAATACGGAGTTACTTTCAAATCAAACACATATCGCTTATTAATAATCGTGCTTTCTCGCAAGCGGTTCTCCATATCTGCAAAATAAATTTCTACGAAGTTTTCAAAACTGATATCCAGATTCTTCTGCTGTTGTTGGAGAAAATTTCTTTCCCATTCATCCGCTTCTCCCTTTGTTTTAAAACCTCGTTTGTTCTTTTTTCGGCGTACTCCCTGCCAGTCTTTGTAGTAAAATTGACTGCGCCATAATTTCCCGTCTCTTGTTGCCGGCATATCTTCATCCCCTTTCTTCTAAACAATCATTCCATAAAATTTTTCCTCAAAATACTTTCTTGGCACTTTCCCCGAAATCACTCGAAATCCCTTATCTTTCAACTCATCATTCAGTCCTCGAATAACTTTATAGGCATACCCCCTGGATACTCCGAGTAATTCAGCAACTTCATCTGCGGTAATATACATTTTCATCGTATTCTCCATATTCATTTCTCCTTTCCTTTTTAATTTTAGTACACTTTTGTGTTCCTTGTAATTCGTATTATATAGTACACATTTGTGTTCGTCAAGTATTTTTCATAAATTTTTATACACAAATGTGTCCCAATGTGCTAAACTATCACTATACACACAAAGCACAAAAAGGAGAAACGCTATGACTGTCGGAGAAAAAATCAAATATTATCGGAATATCCGTGGAATATCACAGGAAATGTTGGGAAATCTTTCCGGCATAAATCCGGCTACTATCAAGAAGTATGAATATGGTATTCGTAATCCAAAGCCAGATCAATTACTGAAAATCACAAATGCGCTTGGTATTAGCATTAACCTGTTCATGGACTTTGATATAGAAACTGTATCGGATGTGCTTTCTTTACTGTTTAAACTGGATGAGCAAGTAGATATGAAATTTGAAGTGGAAAAAGATGATAATGGAGAATTTATCCCTTCTACTGTAAAATTATCTTTTCAGAATGCTGCAATCAATCAGAAACTTTGTACCTATCTGAAAGCAAAGCAAATAAAAGAAAATCTGGAAACCTCTAAAGAGAAGTTGAGCGCCAAAAATGATTATACAGAAACTATAAATGAGATTGAGCAGAACATAGAAGATATTAAAAATCATCTTGTAGACGATAATATGGTAGTTAAAAAAGGTACTGACGGAATTACTGTAAAATTATTTCCGCAATAATCTATAAAACCTATTGACTCCAACGTAACGTGATACTGTATGCTATTCTTGTGAAGCAAAGTAGATATATGCCGGCATTTTCCATCTTGCTTCTCTATCATTAAAGGAGCTGATAAAATGAAAACCATAAGTCAAGTTGCAAAATTAACAGGAGTAAGCATACGCACTCTGCAATATTATGATGAGATTGGGTTATTAAAGCCCAGCGAACTTACTCCTGCAGGCTATCGTCTATACGATGAACACGCATTGCAAACCCTACAACAAATCCTCTTTTTCCGGGAATTGGATTTTCCGTTAAAAGACATTATCAAAATCATGCAAAACCCTGACTTTGATAGGATTTCCGCTTTCAAAAAACAAAAAGAACTGCTTCTTCTAAAGCGTAATCGAACAGACAGACTTATACAGCTTCTTGAACGACTTGAGAAAGGAGAAGAATGTATGAGTTTCAAAGAATTTGATTTATCAGAGTATATCCTCGCATTAGAAGATTTTAAGGTTAATCAAACAGACACAATTATTAAACATTGGGGAAGTATCGACAATTTTGATATGTTCATTCAAAAAATTAAAGACGATGAGGAAAACGTAGCCAAACTCGCCATTCAACATTTTGGAAGTATTGAAAAATATACAGAAGAAATGAAATATAATCTGGAACACTTTTCAGAAATTATGGATAAAGAATGGAATGAAGATGCAGAAAAAATCGCCGCTCAATCAGATCTGCTGTACGGAAAACTAACAGCCAATTTGGCCTGCGATGTATTATCCTCTCACAAAATACAGGAAATCGTTTATGAGATACTGGAATTTATCAAAAAGCAGAGTTCTTCTGTGACTCTTGATAAACCTCTCATAGATATACTGATTGACTCCTATTCCAATGATTATGTCAAAAACATAACCGATAAAAAATATGGTGACGGCGCTTCTGACTATATTGTAAAAGCCTTTCGATATTACTCCGAAAATAATACTCCATCAAAGAAATAGAGCCAAAGTAGAGCCAACAGACATAAAGAAGCCTCGGAAACCCTTGTAAAATGGGCATCCGAGGTTTTCTGTCCGTTATTCAAACTCCACTTTTATATTTGTCCAATCATAAATAATATGTATTATGGATTCGCTTTTTGTGCATTTTATGTTATTTTATATGCATGATTCGTTTCGTTCATAATATTTTTGTAGCCAAAATGTAGCCACGCTATTTTTATTCACCTCATTAAAATTGTTTAACATTTCCGGACTTTTTTACTCTAAATAAATTTTATCCGCTGGTTTACGAGTTCTCGTTTACATAACCGAAAACAGCGAGAAAATCAAGGGTTTCATAGTAATTTGTTGCAGACGCGTTGCAAACCATAAACACCTCATAACAATCGAAAACATCTCTCTTGAGATTGTCGCAAAATTATCAAATTAGATGATGGAGCGATGCCCGCCCTCAACTATAGAAACAGATGTCAAGATCGTTGACCACCAGTCCGTGGCGTCTCTCTTCTGATACTGTTTCTTTATTTATTTCAGTTCTACCGTTTTAGAACATCACAGGGTGGAACAAAATCCCCCGCCCTGTGACGTCATAGGATTTCTTTTCCTCCAAGTGGGTGGTTCCATAATTCCACACAACTTGTCATAGTTCCTGAAAACCCTGCCTGATACACTTTTTCCAGTATTTCTTCTGAATTTACAAACCCACCAACTACAAATGAAGAATTACATATTGCACGAAATTTATTATAATATTGTACTGCATAATACGCCGGCCTTAATTCTATCCCGTCATAATCCATATCTTCCATACTCCGTAACGCCTGTTCTACCGATAACGAATCGCTGAGCACAATACGGCGGATTGACTTCATCTTTTCTCTTGATATCAGACCTATCTTTGTATTTCCTGTTCCCATGACTCCATCAATGTGATACATATTTTTTAACAATTGAAATGCCATTCTATCTGCCCCGAGTCCGCCTACAAGCTCGTGATTGATAATAACTTTCTTTCCTGCCCTATGGCATATATCAACATTTTCTCTCAAATTACCTATATGACAGCAGCTTAATAATATCCATTCTTCTCGTCCTTCCAGTGCTTTTTTAAGATATTTTAATTCCCGGATAGAAGGAATAATATGGAATTTGCAATCTCCAAATAACTTTTCCTGTTTAGCCAATTCGTATTCTCTCCTGCCTATATTATGTATAATTCCAGTACTCTTTCATCATTTCATTTATGTTAGTCCACTCTGCATAACGTTTTTCATAACAAGGATACTTTTCCAGCCGAGGCATAACCGGAGCCTTTGTCTTCACCGCTCTGTTAAATGCCTCTTCATAATTACTATACACGCCTGCACCAATTCCCGCAACGATTGCCGAGCCCAACGCCCCGGTTTCCTCACAGTCTACTCCGACAATCGGCACCTGTAAAACATCTGCAAAAATCTGTTTCCACACTTTACTCCTTGCTATCCCTCCCGTCAGACGTATTGTGTCCAGCGGAAGTCCTGCATTCTTCAGAAAATCCACATGATATTTATGGATATACGCAACACCCTCTGCTACTGAATAGCAGATCTCGGCATAACTTGTATTCTGATCGATCCCAATAAAGTTTGCCTTTGCGTTCGGATGGATGCTTGGCTGTGCAACGAACGGACTGAAGATAACTTTTGCGTCTTCAGGGCGGACTTCTGATATCAGTTCATTTAGTACATCAAATATAGATACGTCCCTTTTCTCTGCTTCAACCTTCGCTTTATCCCCCAGTGTATGGATAAACCATTCATAATTCGATCCCGAAGCTCCTGTATAAGAGCAATTAAGATATTCTCCTTTGTGCAGATACGGCATATTCGCCGAAGCACCGGGAATAATCCGCTCCGAGTGGGTCTCATTAATACACCAACTGCCCGCTACGGCTGTGTATACACCCCCTCCTGTAGCTCCAGCGCCTACAAGACAAGCCAGAATATCCATCATTCCCGCTACAACAGGCGTCCCCACTTTAAGCCCTGTCAGCTTTGCGGCTTCCTCTGTCACGCAACCGATAATCTCTGTCGGCTCTGCTAACTTAGGAAGGACGTCGTACAATTCAGGAATCCCAAAGAGTTCCATAAGTTCCCTGGAATATTCCATTGTCTCCATATCAAGAAGGGCTGATCCCCCAATACAATCCAGATCCGTCGCAAACACGCCCGTCAAACGATACATAAGGTAATCTTTGAATGTAAAAAATCCACCGATCTTATCGTAGGTCTCTCTGTCATTTTCTTTATACCAGCGAAGAATCGGTGCCGGCTGACCAGCCCAGAGTGTACCTTTAATAATATCATTAATTTTATCATAAGTTCCTTCTTTTTTGTACTTTTCAAGAATTTCATTTGCTCTGTAATCCTGTGAAAAACATCCCGGAGCAATAGAATTTCCGTCTTTGTCCAAAAATACTACACCATTTCCGAACGAAGTCACCCCGATTCCTCTGATTAATGACGGATCAATCTTTGCTTTCTGTATTGACTCTTTAATTGTTCCAGAAACAAGATTCCATAGTTCATTAACGTCAAACTCTTCAAAATCAGCCCTGCGTTTCTTAAACCTCATACTCGGAGTCGCTGCTGATGCTATAATCCTGCCATCTGTATCGAAAATTACTGCCTTACTAGACGTACATCCGGCATCAATCCCTATTAAATATTCTGCCATACTTATACCTCCATCTGCTATTGCCTTCACGCCTTATTGGCTGATCCTACTAAGTCAATCTTTTCCAGTACGACTTGTTTGAGAGCTGCAAGAGATTTCTCGTTCGCCTTGCTCACCCAAATTGCAAGTGTTCCTGACTCTTCCAGTTTCTTCTTTAATTCTCCGTAATATGCACTCAACATTTCCGAATAAATGTTCAGCTTGCAGATTCCCCTCTGGATTGCTTCTTTTATCTGGTCATCCGGAGTTCCTGACCCTCCATGCATTACCATCGGTATACTTGAAATCCTGTTTAATTCATCCAAACGGTCAAAGTGGAGTTTCGGCGTATGTACATAAACCCCATGTGATGTTCCCACAGCTACAGCAAGACAGTCTACACCGGTCTCGTCAATAAATTGTTTCATCTCATCAGGATTTGTCAGGTAGTCATCCGGATTATCATAATCCTCATCCGCCTTTAATTCTCCGGATACAATACCGTCTCCCACATGTCCCAACTCTGCTTCCACCGTTACCCCATGTGCATGGGCATATTCAACAGCCTCTTTCGTCAGACGAATATTTTCCTCCAATGGATATACAGACGCATCATACATAACTGATGTAAATCCAAAGTCCACACATTTTTTCAGAAAAGCCATGTCTGTTGCATGGTCCAAATGAAGGCATACAGGAACGCTTGCTCTTTCGGCCATTCTTCTTAAACAAGTAATCCAATAATCAAGCATATCTCCCTGCAGATCTGGTGTTAATCCCATAATAATCACAGGAGACTTTTTTTCTTCTGCTGCCTCTATAATTTTCTGCGCCATCTCCAATGTACTGGCATCAAACGCCCCCACACAATATTTCTCTTTCCTTGCTTTATTTAACATATCTTTTATTGAAACTAATGCCATTGTAACTTTCTCCTTTCAATCCATCTCAACAACTGCTATCGCATCAGCATTCCGCCTGTTGCGTCAATTGTTATTCCTGTCAGATAATCCGCTTTATTGGAGGCCAGAAATACAACTGAATATGCGACTTCTTCAGGCAATGCAGCACGCCCCAGCGGAATCCGGCTGTTATAATAATCTGAATTCTTCTCCAATGACTCCCGGATCATTTCTGTTTTCATAATTCCCGGAGCAACTGCATTCACTGTTATTCCGTATTTGGCAACTTCTCTTGCGAGAGAAATCATAAACGTCACCAATCCACTCTTTGCTGCCGCATAATGTGCATGTCCCGTAGTTGAACCATGGAATGCCGCCTGTGAGACTACATTGATAATTTTGCCCTTTTCTTCCCGTGAGATCAGATGATTAACCATCATCCTGCTCAGGATATAAGGCACTTCCAAATCCATGTATATGGTACGCTCAAACTCTTTCTTTTCCATATCACGCACATAGGCCGTCGGCCATATACCTGCGTTATTGACTAATACATCTATTTTCCCCAGAGCTTTTACACTTTTCCTAAATAAATCCTCTGCCGCATTTTCCTCTGACAAATCTGCAGGGACAACAGCTACTTCAGTCTTATATGTGTTTCTGATATCTTCCGCCAGTTTATTTGCTTTTTCCTTGTTTCTCCCATTAATAACCACATTTGCACCTTCCTGTGCCATAAGCTGTGCAATTGCTTTTCCAAGACCGTTGGTGCTTCCGGTAATCAGTACATTTTTTCCTTTTAATCCCAGTTCCATCTGTCGTTCTCCTATTGTCAGCAAATTATATCTGTTCTATTACTTTTGAAAAAATTTCCTTATTAACCACAAATCTTGAGTCTTTTTCCGTAATCAGAGTTTCCATTTCCTTTGCAAGCAGTTTCGGCGATCGCGTAAACGCATCTACTGTACCTCCTGCAAGATGAGGTGTTACTGTCACATTGGGAAGTGTAATCAAAGGATAGTCTGCTAACGGAGGCTCCACATCAAACACATCTAACGCGGCTCCTGCAATCTTTCCTGCCTTTAACACTTCATATAACGCCTTTTCATCTACCAGTCCAGAACGTGCCGTGTTAATCAGATATGCATCCGGGCGCATCATTCGAAGCACTTCTGCATTTATCATATGCTCCGTGCTAGCACTCAGCCTTGTGTGCAAAGTTACAATAAGGCACTCTCTCATCAATTTCTCCAGCGAAACCAACTCTACATAGTCCGGTACTTCCTTAACATATGGATCGTATGCCATAATTTCCATATCAAATCCACGCAGCCTCTGAGCTACTTTGCGCCCAATCGCTCCCAATCCGATAATACCCGCTTTATTTCCCGGAAGGTCCGGCACAGTCGCAGCGTTACTGTAATCCCTTACCCATTTTCCCTCTTTCAGGTTTCGATGGCTCTTTGCAATGTTCCTACATTCACTTAGGATCATCCCAACTGCAAAATCAGCTACCGCATCCGCATTCCTTCCCGGTGTATTACATACGATGATTTCTTTCTCTGTTGCATATTTAACATTAATATTTTCATATCCTCCCCTAAGAACTCCAATCATTTTCAGGTTCTTACAGGAATCAATCACTCTTTTTGTTATCGGACAGAATTGTGTTATAATTACATCGGCATCCTGTACAGCCTGCAAAACATCATTAGACGGTTCGTACGCCTCACTCCCATGAGTCTCAACCAGCAGATTGATATTCTGAAGTTCTTCATAATTTTCCAGTTTCCACTGAACAGTCTCTATCTGATGCCCCATTTTTTCCAACCCCAAAAATCCGCTTTTGATAAAGTTCTCTGGAATTAATAAATCTCCAATACCTACAATTTTCATATTAATCATCTTCCTTTCTTAACGAAAAGCACTCCTAAATATATCAGCTACAGCTATTTCCCTCCAATAATCTTTCCCAACTCAACAATTGCCCAGCCTACAGGTGTATTATAAGGTGCCACTAAACTACCGATTTCCTGGTCGCCTTCTGAATTCACTTCTACGTTTGCCTCTTCGGCAGCTGCTGTGAAGTTTGGTGCCAGACTTGTTCCTGCATAAAGCTGGATTGTTATAATCAACAGACCTGTAACGAAAATACGGAACATATTCCTCTTGCAAAACGGAGCCACCATAGAAATTAGGAATACAATGGACGCCAGATCCGTAAACGGAAGCATCTTGTTTCCAGGAAGTATCATGGCAAGGATCAATGATGCCGGGATCAGCAGTAATGATGTTGCGATTATACAAGGCTCTCCGATCAGAAGTGCGGTATCCATACCAAAATAGAACTCTCTGTTCGGGAACAATTTCTTCATGTACTCTTCTGCTGCATCCCTGATAACCATTACTCCCTCGACTGTTACATCTACCATCTTCGGGAGAAGAATCATAACTGCCGCCACATTAACCGCCAGCGGAAGCACTTCATCCAGCGGCCATCCTGCCAACAGTCCAAGACCTACACCAAGGATTGTTGCCAGAGTTACAGGCTCTCCGAAAATTCCCAGAGTCTTCGTAATCTTTTCAGGATTCATGTCGATTTTCTTCAGACCCGGTATATGTCCGATAACCCAGTCAACTGCGATACCGAGGGGAACATATACGCCGCATGTTGCGTGTACAAACGCCACACCTTTGATCTTGTACATTTCCTGAATAGGTTTTGCTGTAAGGTCTCCAATAATAAATGCAATCAAATACAGAAGCAGGGCGCCTGCAACTCCCAACGGAATACTGCCTGTGACATGATAAACCAATGTTCCTACCAAAGAGATCAGCCAATAATTGAATATATCAATATTGATGATTTTTGTTTTATTTATCGCTAAAAGAATTATATTTAATGCGATTGCCCCTACCACAATAAACGGAATCAGCGGAGATGCCCAGCCTATGGCAGAACCTGTCGCCCATCCTGCATCAATTACCGTAAGATTCAGCCCAAATCTTTCCACCATGTCCTGAGTTGCCGGTCCCAGACTGTTTAGCAGAAGATTGACTACCATATTAATACCGGTAAATCCGATTCCTACCGTCATACCTGCTTTAAACGCTTTTCCTGGTTTTACTCGGAAAATAATGCCTACGATAAAAAATATAATTGGCATTATAACAGTTGAACCCATATTTATAATCGTATTAAATATTGCCATTTTAAGCTCCTTTCTCTTATCCGCTCGAGATATTTCTGATAAAAAAGTGTCTTCGACACTTCAACTCCCCTGCCCCTCAATCTTTGAGGGGTTG
>OBXC01001685.1_pt1 | contig 10184 bp, 10 predicted proteins | sample 1538111 | NCBI WGS metagenome assembly OBXC01 (sample SAMEA2580137, study PRJEB22360) | human gut metagenome | biome: human gut; feature: human-associated habitat; material: faeces | place: Denmark | collected 2008/2010 | reverse complement strand
ATATATCCTTTATCCGGATCTAACATGCAAACCAGGGCAGTCTCTTCCTTCAGCGCCTTAAACTTGCAGAAAAATGCGGAAACTCCGGCTGGGAAGGCCTTGAAACATTGAGAGAAATATCATATAATCACGATATGCAGTTTTTAAGACATATTTTTTTATCGAAATCAATGGAAAAAGAAAGGAAGTTACCATTATTATGGATCTGATTACAGTAAGAGAATTATACAAGCATCCGGATCAGTATATGGATCAGGAAATAACCATCGGCGGCTGGGTTCGCAGCCTGAGAGATTCCAAGTCCTTCGGCTTCATCGTCATCAGCGATGGAACCTATTTTGAGCCTCTGCAGGCCGTTTATCACGACACGCTGGAGAACTTTCAGCAGGTATCCAGGCTGAGTGTAGGAACAGCTGTCATTGTAAAGGGTACTCTGGTGGCTACGCCTCAGGCAAAGCAGCCCTTTGAGATCCAGGCCACAGAAGTTACGGTAGAGGGAGCCTCCGCACCGGATTACCCGCTGCAGAAGAAACGCCACTCCTTTGAGTACCTGCGCACCATTTCCCATCTGCGTCCCAGAACAAACACCTTCCAGGCTGTATTCCGCGTACGTTCCCTGATTGCCTATGCCATCCATCAGTATTTTCAGGAGCGTGATTTTGTCTATGTACACACCCCTCTGATCACAGGAAGCGACTGCGAGGGCGCAGGAGAGATGTTCCAGGTAACTACCATGGACTTAAACAATATTCCAAAGACAGAAGACGGCAAGGTAGACTTCAAGCAGGATTTCTTCGGAAAGCCAACCAACCTGACCGTAAGCGGACAGTTAAACGGCGAAACCTACGCCATGGCCTTCCGCAATATCTATACCTTCGGACCTACTTTCCGTGCGGAAAATTCCAACACTACCCGCCATGCGGCTGAGTTCTGGATGGTTGAGCCTGAGATTGCTTTCGCTGATCTGGAAGACAATATGAATCTGGCTGAGGGTATGTTAAAATACATTATCCGCTTTGTAATGGAGCACGCACCGGAGGAGATGAACTTCTTCAACCAGTTCGTGGACAAGGGCCTGTTAGACCGCTTAAACAATGTACTGAACTCCGAGTTTGGCCGCATCACTTATACAGAGGCAGTCAAACTGTTAGAGGAGCATAATGACCAGTTCGATTATAAGGTATCCTGGGGCTGCGATCTTCAGACCGAGCATGAGCGCTTCCTGACAGAGCAGATTTTCAAGAAGCCTGTATTTGTTACAGACTATCCAAAGGAAATCAAAGCCTTCTATATGAAGATGAATCCCGACAACAAAACTGTGGCAGCCGTAGACTGTCTGGTTCCCGGTATCGGCGAGATCATCGGCGGCAGCCAGAGAGAGGACGACTACGATAAACTGGTTGCCAGAATGGAGGAGCTTGGCCTTAAGAAAGAGGATTATGGCTTCTATCTGGATCTGCGCAAATACGGTTCTGCCCGTCATGCCGGTTTTGGTCTGGGCTTTGAGCGCTGCGTGATGTACTTGACCGGTATGTCCAACATCCGCGACGTCATTCCGTTCCCAAGAACTGTAAATAACTGCGAGCTGTAATTTTATCCATGATCTGCAGTCCGGACTGCGTTTCGGCTGCAGGCAGCATCTATATCAAACCAGGGCCTGTTGCGATAACAGGCCCTGATGTTTATGGAAGCGTTGGAAGCATCCTCTGCTTCCGGACGAGGGGGAGGTATTATGAAATTCATCCATACAGGCGATGTACATTGGGGCATGACCCCGGATGCAGATAAACCCTGGGGAAAAGAACGGGCACAAGCCATCCGGGATACGTTTAAAGCCATTATCGATCATGCAGGCGCAGTGAAAGCCGACTGCCTGTTTATCAGCGGCGATCTTTTTCACCGCCAGCCTCTGATGCGGGATATCAAAGAAGTCAATTATCTCTTTTCCACAATCCCCCATGTCAGGGTCGTGATGATTGCAGGAAACCACGACAAGATCCGGGAAAATTCCAGTATCCTGAGTTTTTCCTGGAGCCCTAATGTAACCTTTCTTGCTGATCCCGCTTTAAGTTCTGTTTACTTTGATGACATTAACACAGAGGTCTATGGCTTCAGCTACCATACCACTGAAATACGCGAGCCTCTCTTAGAGGATATCCAGGTTCCCTTAAACAACCGGATCCAGATCCTTTTAGCCCACGGCGGAGACCCGGCCCATGTTCCTATGAATTTCAACACCCTGAGCTTATCCCCATTTTCTTACATTGCACTGGGACATATCCACAAAGCGCAGGTCATTGCCGAGGATAAAATGGCCTACTGCGGTTCCCCTGAACCCCTGGATCTGACAGAGACAGGAACCCACGGATATTTTGAAGGAGAAATCCACCCCGTTACCCGGCGGCTGACCCGTCTGGACTTTATCCCTGCCGCCAGCCTGCGCTGCATCCCTCTGGCTGTGACCGTCACGACGGAAACGACAAACGGAGGTCTGACCGACCGGATCATCAACGAAATCGACAAACGGGGCCGGGAGCATATTTACCGCTTCCGTTTAAAAGGAATGAGGGATCCGGATATTACCTTTGATCTATCCTCCCTCTCTGCACGATTCCGAATCGGTGAAATCATCGACGAATCCGAACCGCTCTATGACTTTCCAGCACTTTTTGCAGAACATTCCAGCGATATGATCGGCTTTTTTATCCAGGCACTCCAAAAAGAGGATATGTCACCTGTAGAAAAAAAGGCCCTTTATTATGGCGTAAATGCCCTGCTTCACACCACGGACGAAAGGAGCTAGACCCATGAAAATACTCAGTCTTCATATTGACGGCTTTGGAAAACTGAATGACCTGGATCTTTCCTTTGAAGACGGCTTAAATGTGCTCTATGGAAAAAATGAAGCCGGAAAATCCACCCTTCATACCTTTATCCGCGGAATGCTCTTTGGAATTGAACGTCAGCGGGGACGTGCTTCCAAAAATGATACCTATTCCCGCTTTGAACCATGGTCCGGTACAGGGGCTTATCAGGGATGGCTCCGTCTGGAAAGCCAGGGAGAAATCTTCCGGATTGAACGCAGATTTCAAAAAGGGAATAAAAGCCTTACGATCATCAATGAAACAAAGGGCTGTGAGGAAACGCCCACAGCGACTCTGTGGGAACGCCTGCGGTGCGGCCTTTCAGAAACCGCCTACAGCAACACCATCAGCATCGGACAGTTAAAAAGCGCCACAGACGGGGGGATGGTATCGGAGCTGCGAAATTACATTGCCAATCTCAATACCTCCGGCAGTATTGCTTTAAATATCACCAAAGCCAGCGCTCTTCTAAAATACCTGAGGCCGCAAAGAGATACACAGCGCTTCTGAGCGAAGTACGCACCATTGAACACGAAATTTCCGATCCCCGCTATCAAAACCGTCTTGCATCCTGTCAGGCTGATCTGACGCAGATAAAGGAAGAGCTTGAAACCCACCGGACAGAAAAAGAGTCTCTTCTTGAAAAAACTGCCAGAGGACGGCAGATCCTTATTGGAAGCCATTTTACAGATGAGGCCTCCATTCAAAACCAGCTTCGCCAGACACAGGAAGCCTATAAGGAATACAGAGAAAAACTGGCGGCAGGCATCCTGGCTCTGGGAATGGGATCCTGCATCAAAAAACCAGATATGATCCGGGGGCTTCTTACCCGGTTCGGGCCTGAACACGCAGGAACCTCTCCTGCCTTTTTTACATTTCTCACCGGTCTCTGCGGCCTTGGAGGCGCTGTCTTCCTGGCAGCTGCCCTGATGCAGCTATGGAGCAGACGGCGCCTAAAACGAGAGCTGTCCTCTGTAACGGATTTTTTATCCGGGATTCTCAGGGATCATCTGGGCGATTCCTCTATCTCCGATGAATCCATCCGCCGGTTAGAACAGCGCATATCGGAGCTCCTTCGCCTGGAGCGGGCTGTATATCAGTCGGAGAGCGCCCTGAAGCGGCTCACAGATGAAGCCGAACAGCTCCAGTCCCGTGAAGCAGAGCTTTCAAAGGAAATCGAAACCGGTCAGCGCCTTCAGTGGGAATTAGAACAAAAACTGGAACGGCTCAGTACCTGCCGCAGTGAAGCGGAAGGCCTGAAGCACGTTCTCACGGAAAATGAGAGGATTCAGGAGGAGCTGGATGCCCTGGATCTGGCCCAGGATACTTTAAACCGGCTTTCCTCTACCATCCGGGATTCCTTCGGTCTCTACTTAAATAAAACTGCTTCTGAGCTTATAGCGGGTATCACAGGCGGTATCTACACCAGTATGAGTATCGATCAGGACTTAAATATCTTTATGAACACCCCCTCTCATCTTGTTCCTGTGGAGCAGGTCAGCAGCGGAACCATGGATCAGATTTATCTGGCAGTCCGCCTTGCCGCCGCAAAGCTGGTTCAGACGGAAGGAGAACAGATGCCCTTAATCTTTGACGACAGCTTTGCTCTATATGACGATGAACGGCTGAAAACTGCCTTAAAATGGCTCTCAAAGACCTTTAAGGGACAGATCATTCTCTTTACCTGCCACCAGAGAGAGGCCCAGCTGCTCACAGCGAATCAGGTGGATTTTCACTATCTGACTTTGTAAACAAATCCAAAGCCCCATACCTGCATCTCTTCTCTGAAATACACCAGAAAGGATGCACCGGTATGGGGCCTTTTCCGTTTAAAAATATCTATCGTTCTTCTACTGTCCATCCGCCTTTTTCTGGCTTCCAGCCTTATACAGGGTAATAGCCTCTGTAATATTGGCCGCGGAGCCTGACTGGATCAGCTTTGAAAGCTCGCTTAAGCGGTCGGGTTCTAAAAATTCATTTCCAAGATAAGGGCCAAATGTATCTGTGATATGGATGTTCTGATCCCGGATACTGTCCTCCAGGCTGTGAAGCTGGGCGGAAAGCTCCTTAATCTCCTCTTCCAGAGCCAGCATTTCTTCTCTGCGGTTTCCCTCGATCTCATCTGAAATAATGGTTCTTGTCACATTTTCAAAATTGCTCACAGCATCCTTTTTCCGCTCTGCAATTTCAGAAAGCTCCTGGCTGGCGCAGGCAATCTCGTCATCATATTTTTCCAGGTCATAGAGAGCTTCATTTCCATCCTTTTGAATGGTACGGGTAATCACATGGATCTTTTTATGATTGGCCCTGAGAAGATTGCGGATCTCCCTCCCCTTCTTTAAAACATCCTGATAATGAGTCCGAATACGGTTTCCCACCATCAGATAAAGCCCTCCAAATAAAAATACATCTGCTACATAAACTGCAGCCAGATACCACCATTTTCGTTCAGGAATCAAAAAATAGATGCCGCAGGGGAATGCCAGAAAGCAGATAAGGAAGGTTAAAAAACCTATTCCAAATTCCTTCATTCCCCTGGGATAATAAAGGGCATAAAAGAAGGTCGTATTTACAAAGGCCGGAACACGATCCTTTTTAAACATGGTCTTTAACTGTATCTTCAAATCTCTGTTGTGGTCTCTTAACTGGCTGGTTTCCTCGGCAATCCGTTCTTTCACGCCTTTATCTTTTGCCTTTTCCCGTTTAGCTCTGGCTTTTTTCAGCCTGTCCTGCCCCTTTGCAATTTCTCTGTCATAACCGGATTCAATCTCATCTCTGCGTGCCTTTACGGTGCGGGAAATGGTATCCGCCACCTCTTTTTTCAAAGAAGCCAGCTCCTTTTCCTTCTGGCTCTCCTCTGCTTCCAGCTGTCTGGCTGTACGGCTGTCGCAGTTCACGCGGTATACCGCATCTCTGGCATCTGCCAGGAATTTTACATAATCTGTAATGGCCTGTGCCACAATTTTGTCCTCCTTATGAGTCCCGCGCATCCTGAAATCATACCAAAACCGCGCGTCTTTTGTATATCCATAGCTTACTACAAAACAGGCCGCTGGGCAAGAGATGGTCTGCTTTTCCATATCTGTTTTGTGGTATAATAGCCTTACAAAAATAACTGTCACAGAAAGGAACTGCTAAATTCTATGGAGCGCAGTACATATACCGTAACTCATCACGGACTTCTGATCGGATTATATGGCAAAACACTGGAGGAACATTTGGGAGAATACGGACTGGATATTTTTGCAAATGCGATCATGCGCTATGCCCATGAGAGGGGACAGCGGATGCGAAAACGGGCCGTCCGAGACGGACGCAGGCTTGATCATGAGACATTTTTATCCTATGGCGAACTCCAAATCCCCTCAAGTCCTGAGGACTACAGTATTGGCAGCGAGTCCCCTGTTTATACGCTCTGCTGCCACCGCTGCATGTGGCAGGAAAGCTGGGCCAGATATGGTCTGGAACGCTACGGCGCACTGTACTGCAGATATGTAGATCTCCATCTGATCCAGGGCTTTCATCCCGATCTGGCAATAATCACCCGGTCGGCCCTGGGACTTGGCGACAGCTGCTGCACCTTTTCCTATGTAGGCTACTGTCAGACTCCCAAAAGCCGTCAGCGGATCGCAGCTGTGAAAAAAGAACTGGCCGGACAATATACGAAGGATTTTCTGTATCACTGCGGCCACCTGGTAAGCATCTTCCATACCTGTATCTCTGATATTCTGGGGGAAGAGACGGCGTCTCTCATTACCAGCCGGACAGCCTGTGATTTTGATACATATACAAAAGACGGATATTCCAAAGATATCCTGGCGGAGGCACAGCAGGATTTTTCAGAAATATAAGTCTTGAGGTTCTGCATTTTGCCGTGTTATACTGAAGCATATCATGTATGAGAAAGGGGGATTTTTATGTTCAGAATGTGGGGCAAGCTCATAAAGGACAACCATCTGCTAAAGGATATAACTGCCTGCCGGAGCGACTACTCCCAGTCACGGACCCAGATGGTATTTGACTGTCTGGATGAGATCTGCTATGAATTTGACCTGGAAAAACCGATCTGGCTGGATTCCAATATAAAAGATTTTAAGCTCCATGCAAAAACCCGCTTTGGCCGGGATCATTTTATTGAATCGGTAGATTTTGACTATCTGGAGATACAGGTGATCGAAGAATAAAACTTGCCTGTGTTTCCGGTCTGTAGTATGATAATGTATATGTCGCAGGGGACGATTCTGCTCCTTCCGGCTTATCACTATATGTATAAAGGAGAAAGCACTATGAAAATTGCACTGATCAACGAGAACAGCCAGGCTGCAAAGAATTCCATGATCTGCGAGAACTTAAAGAAGATTGTAGAGCCTATGGGCCATGAAGTTTTCAACTACGGTATGTATACCGCTGAGGATGAAACACAGCTGACCTACGTTATGTGCGGACTGCTGTCTGCTATCCTGTTAAACTCTAAGGCTGCAGATTATGTCGTTACCGGCTGCGGCACAGGAGAAGGCGCTATGTTAGCCTGCAACTCTTTTCCCGGCGTACTCTGCGGTCATATCGTAGATGTAGAGGATGCTTATATGTTTGCTCAGATCAATGACGGAAACGCCATTGCAATGCCATTTGCAAAGGGCTTTGGCTGGGGCGCCGAGCTGCACTTACAGTATGTATTTGAGAAGCTTTTCGGCTGCGAGAGCGGCGGCGGCTATCCAAAGGAGCGCGTAATTCCTGAGCAGCGCAACAAGAAGATCCTGGATGAGGTGAAGAAGATCACCCATACCGATATGATGACCATCTTAAAGAATATTGACCAGGATTTCTTAAAGACTGCTATCAGCGGAGAGAAATTCCAGGAATATTTCTTTGCCAACTGCCAGGTACCTGAGATCGCAGAGTACTTAAAGAGCGTATTAAACGCTTAATCCGATCATTGACCGGATGATACAGGATCGGGCGCCTTTGGGCGCCCGGTTTTCGTTTGCAGGATCATTTCTACTGTACCTTTTTATACAGCGTATATACTACCACATCCTCTACATATCTGGAAAGAGTCATCAGCTGATCCCCTTCTGCAATAAAATACGTCTCATATGGATTTTTAAAATAATCTTCTCCCGGCAGAGATTTATAGATTCCATCCTCTGTCGGATAAAGCGTATAATCCCATATTTTATACCTAACCCATTTATCATCTTTTCCTACTATATACCCCAAAACCTGAAGACATCTGTTCGACTGCCGGCTGATCTCCAGCCTGTGAAGTCTGGGCATGCCATAGCTTCCCAGGTGGTTTCCATAATCATATACCTCCCCATCCTGTACCCAGGTACCCAACTCATTTACCTGATAGCCGTCCGGCGTAACCGTATTGACATAGAGATAACCCCAGTCATCAAAGCAGTATGACTCTGCCGTTTCGTCCCCGCTTCCATAATCATAACCACCCGTCAAACGCAACTTCATAAACCCACGAGGAAATTATCCCTATATCTGTGCCTGAATTTTTGAATTATTTTTTCAAGCCGTAACAATAATATAAGACTTCTATTATTCCGGCTTTATTGGCGTTTCTTATACCGATGGACTTTAAATCTATATCTTCGTTTTCTATTTCGAATAAAAATTTTCTCATGTCATCGGCAATTTCGGCAGTGATGATTTGCCGTGTATCGGCAGTAATTAACTGAGCGAGGCGGAACACATCATTCTTGTGTTTCTTAATATTTTTACTGTCGATTTGCTCCCCATTGGACTTACGTTCCTTTTATCCAAAGCAAGCAGGATATCATTGGCGCTATATCCGTTGGCAACCAATCCCTCAAGGTAATTTCTGATATATATGTAGTTCTTATAAATGAGGGACGCAAAATACAAGGGTACCGGCGGCTGTTTTCCCCTCATCCACAACAAAAATCAGCCCCACAGCTCCCGGAAAACGGAAGCGCAGGACTGATTTTCATATTGCTTCAATTACAGGCTCTTAACCACCTCTGCCACATGAGCAGCGGTAAAGCCAAATTTCTCAAACAGTTCATTTGCAGGGCCGGAAGCACCGAAGCCTTCCATGCAGACGGTTGCTCCGTCCAGTCCTACATATTTTCCCCAGCCAAAGTCGGACAGCGCCTCTACGGCCACTCTCTTTCTCACAGCCTTTGGAAGCACGGACTCTTTGTATTCTGCAGTCTGCTCTTCAAATACATCCATACATGGCATGGAAACAACTCTTACGTCCATGCCGTCAGCCGCCAGAAGCTCCTTTGCTTCGACTGCAAGGCTTACCTCAGAACCGGTTGCAATGATAATGGCATCTGGTGTCTCCTTCACGGAATCTGCCAGAACGTACGCCCCCTTTAAGGCGTCCTTTCCAGTTCCTTCCAGCTGAGGAAGATTCTGTCTCGTCAGTACCAGAGCGGTAGGAGTTTCCTTAGAGGTAACTGCCGCATACCAGGCTGCTGCTGTCTCTCTGCCATCTGCCGGACGGAATACATGGAAGTTCGGCATGGAACGCAGCATAGCCAGCTGCTCAATAGGCTCATGTGTCGGGCCGTCTTCGCCTACGCCGATACTGTCATGAGTCAGAACGTATGTCATAGGCACCTTCATCAGAGAAGACAGTCTTGCCACAGGCTTCATGTAATCGCTGAATACGAAGAAGGTAGCCACATATGGAATCACTCCGCCATGAAGGGCCAGACCGTTTCCGATAGCTGCCATAGCCTGCTCTCTTACGCCGAAATGCAGGTTCTTGCCGCTGTAATCCTCTTTGGAGAAATCTCCCGCACCTTTTAAAGCAGTTTTATTGGAGGGAGCCAGGTCAGCAGAACCGCCGAACAGGTTTGGAACTGCCTGATTGATGCGGTTTAACAGCTCTCCGGAAACGTTTCTGGTTGCCTGAGGCTTATCCTCAAAGGCCCAGAACTCTTCCTGATCGTAAAGCTTTTCTGCCAGATTTCCGTCATGGTACTGATCCCAAAGTTCCTTCATTTCAGGATATTTCTCGCAGTACAGGGCAAAACGTGCCTTCCACTCTTCTTCCGGAGTTTTCAGACGCTCTTTTACTGTTTCCATGTGATCGTATACGTCCTGAGGAACAAAGAAGGGTTCCATGCTCTCCCAGCCAATGTTCTCCTTTAATGCAAGCACATTGTCTCCGCCCAGAGGCTCGCCGTGAGCAGAAGCCTTGCCCTGCTTTGCAGGACAGCCATAGCCGATCTCGGTATGAACAATGATTACAGATGGTCTGTCTGTATCTGCCTTGGCTGCCTCAATGGCTGCACCGATGGCGGCAAAGTCATTTCCATCCTATTTAACAAA
>OBXC01001684.1_pt1 | contig 10184 bp, 10 predicted proteins | sample 1538111 | NCBI WGS metagenome assembly OBXC01 (sample SAMEA2580137, study PRJEB22360) | human gut metagenome | biome: human gut; feature: human-associated habitat; material: faeces | place: Denmark | collected 2008/2010 | reverse complement strand
TTTTTGTCCCCGGTTCGCTCCCTTTTTGTCCCCGGTTCGCTCCCTTTTTGTCCCCAGTAACATCCTCTGAGCCCAATGTTTCCAAGGGCTGCGGAGGGCCTAAAAGAATGTAAAAAGATTTTAAAAGATTTAAAAAGGGCGCACGGCGCCTTTTTTTGGACGTCAGATCAGGCCATCGGAGGGTGTTTGGGGAGTCCTGCGTTCGGGGTTGACCGGCTCGTATGAGGGTGGCTGGTATCCGCTTGGCCCGTCGTCCGCCCAGAGGTCGCTGATCTCGCCGTCCCTTCTGCCCCATTCCTCGCTCAGCGCCTCGTACACCAGGTCGTGCAGGTTCCAGTTCATGCCATCGCTGGTTCTGACGTTGTGTTCCAGGGCCTTGGTGACGGTGGTCTTGAGGTCCTCGCGGCTCACGTAGTTGTCCATCACGTCGGTGGAGCACATGGCTTCCACCAGCGAGCCGAGCTGCACGAGGCGGGCTATGCGCTCCTTGGCCCTCTCGTCGCCTCCCTCGAAGCCCGCGGCCGACTCGGCCATCGCGCCGACCTCGATCAGGCGCTTGGTTCGGGCCCTGCGTTCGCGTTCCCTGCGCCGCGCCATGAGGTCGTTCTCGCGGGCCTTGAGCTGGGCCTGCCTCTCCTGCAGGGACTTGATCTGCTCATCCAGGCTCTTCACCATCGAAACGGCTCCTTACATGGTCTGCATCATCCGTATGGTGATATGATTCTACCAGCAAGGAAATCCCTAATCAAAGATTAGGGCGCACTTACATGTTACCGGTGGTAACATTCAGCGTAAGCGCGCTCTCCCGAGGGGCCACTCCGTGGGGGCCAAGCGTGCGCCGCTTGGATCCGCGCCCCGTCCCGGCGGGGTGCCGGCCACCTCCCCGGTGGAGGGCCAACGGGCCTCCCGGCCCTTTGGATTCCCGGAAAGGAGTACAGTCCCGTGGCGATCTACTCGTTGCACGTGTCGAACGTGAGCCGTGCCGCCGGCTCCAGCGCCGTCGCCTCCTGCTCGTACATCACCTCGCGTCGGATGCGCGACGAGCGCACCGGCGAGGCGTTCAACGGGTTCGGCCGCAGGGAGCGCGTCGAGCATGTATGCACGATGCTGCCCGAGGGCGCGCCCGGCGAGTACCTCGACCCGGAGCGTTTGTTCAACGCCGTCGAGATGGCCGAGAAACGTTCCGACGCGAGGCCCGCGAAGAAGATCATGGTCGCCCTGCCCCGCGAGTTCGACGCCCGCGAACGCTTCCGCGCACTGGAGGACTTCATCTCATGGAACATCACGGCCAACGGCTACGCCTGCACGTACGCCATCCACACCGACAAGGACGGACGTAACCCCCACGCGCACATCCTCGTCGCCAACCGGCGCATCGACCCGAAGACCGGCAGATGGGCGGCGAAGAGCCGCAGCGAGTTCGCGTTGGACGCCAACGGCCGGCGCATCCCCGTCATCGACCCCGACACCGGACGGCAGAAGATCGGCGCCAGAAACCGCAAGGTCTGGAAGCGCGTCAACGTGAGCAACAACCCCTTGGACTCCAAGGAGTTCCTCGAAAGGCTCAGGCGCGAGTGGGCCGACTCCTGCAACGCCCTGCTCCCCGGATACGCCGTCATCGACCATCGGAGCTTCAAGGCGCGGGGCATCGAACGCATCCCCACCATCCACGAGGGATACGCCAGCCGCGAGATGGAGAAACGCGGCGGCAGGGGCGACCTGTGCGAGGAGAACCGGCGCATCCAGGCCCTGAACCGGCTCCTCGACGCGCTTAGGGCCATGATCGGGCGGCTCTCCGACCAAGCGCAAGGCATCCTGACGGCCGTCAAACGCCGCCAACGGCCCTCAGGCGCGCCACAGGCCCCTTCAAGCCCTGAACCGGCCGAAAGGCCACAGGAACGCCCGCAGGCTCGTGAAACGCCGCCACAGGCCCCGCAGGAACCCCCGAAGCCCATCAGGACGAAAAAGGCGCTCACCGACAGGTTCAAGACACGGCTTGACGAGCGGCTGGCCGAAAACGAACGCAAACAGGCCGAAAAACAGGCCGAACCCGACATGGAGGAGACATGGGACCTCTCCGACCCCGCCGACCCGCTCAACATCGGCATGGGCTGGGGCACGGGAGGCCACGGACTCGGCCTGTGAGAACGCCGGGAACGCAAAGGGCCGGCATCCGAAGACACCGGCCCGAAATTTAGAAAGACATCCTTACCAGCGGGTAACGGATACGCCGTCGACGCCAGAGCCGTCTGCCGTGGCGATGCGCATCCACGGACCAGCTGCGACAGGGGTGTATGTAACTCCATTGATTGCGAAGGTGATCTGTCCCGACTTATTGCCGGTCGTATAGCTGTTGCGATACGGCCAGGACCCCGTTGCCGTTCCGGTGCCTGCAAACTGCATGTCACCCAAAGCGTTCCCGCCAGCCCAGCATCCAGCATTGGAATCAGCGCATCCACGCGAGACAGTTACCGAATAATCTTCAGCCTCGCTCGGCGGCAGCACGTCCACCAATTCGCCGTTGCTGGAATCAAAGAGAATCGTTGTGCCAGGTTCGCCGACAATCATGTCCCCGCCCGACGGAGTGGTGGTAAGTTCATAGAACGACTCGTCAGTGGTTTCTTGAGCAGATGCCACCGGGACTGCCGTCGACAGGAGCGCCAGCAGAGTCATTGGAACCACTGCCATCTTCAAATGCTTGGTACGTAACATTTTTGCCCCCCTTGATTAGGTATGCCAGACGTGCGTCTGACAAGGAAATTATAGCTCTTGGACCTTGGATTGAACAGACCAGTAATGCAAAGGGTTGGTGTTTGAAGACGCCGGCCCCGCATCCGAAGACGCGGGGCCACGGCCCAATCAAAGGGGATGGCGGGTAACCCATCCCGCCGGCATCGGCCATCCCCGAAAAGTCATGCATGCCCGCCTGATCGTAAGGGGGAAGTTAGCAGCGCCTCCGCCGGCGTTTCCATCTTAGCCGATACGATTGGCGTCGTCGATGGACGTCTTGTAGCAGGGACGAAAACCGACCGCCCGGCATCCGCCGGGCGACGCTGCCGCGCCAGTCGCGGCGCGGCCCGAACGAAAGGCGCAGCACATGCGCATGGGTAACAAGGGGCCGCACGGCCGGCCCTGGATATGGCTGATGGCGGTCATCGTCATCTGCCTCGCTCCCGTGATGGATCCCATCGCGGCCGACATCACCGTGACGGCCCTGGCCGTCTGGGCGATGGCATCCAGCCGCCGTTGACGGCGCAACCTGCCGCGGGTCGGAGCCCGCGGCAGGCCCCTTGTTCAGAAAAGAGTCGGCTCGATACCAGGCTCCATCCGATCATCGGGCATGGCCTGTGAATCATGGCTGCGTCTGGCCACCTCGAATGGTGTCAGACCATCGTGGGCCGCCTTATACGCATCCAGTTCAGCCCTGGCTCGTTCCGCCGCAAGTTCACCGCGCTCGATCTTGATTTGCTGATGGCGGTCATCGCCGTCTGTCTCGCACCGGCGGTGCATCCCATCGCCGCGGACATCATCCTCACGGCCCTGGCCGTCTGGGCGATGAGAAACAGCCGCTAAACGGCACCCGGCCCGTCCGAGCGCAAGCCCGGACGGGCTTTCACATACCATCACGCAGCACTCGGCCAGTCGGAGACATACCCCTCGGCACCGGCGAATCCATGACCGCCGTGCGCGTCGAGGAACGCCTGAGTATCAGGGTCGAGCGCCGGTCCCTCGCCCGGCACCGACAGATCGGGCACGGGCGTCTTCGACACGTCCCTGAGCGACTTCCTCGCCTCATCGGTCACCACGGAGCCGGACAGCTCCACGCGCGGAGCGGGAGCGCCGCCGGGTACCTTCTCCGGGTCAAATTCAAATTCGAACCCGACAAGGGAAGCGCGGCCACGTCCCGGCTTCTTCTTCAGGTACTTGCGATGCACCTTCAGATTCAGCAGAGGTCCCAACTCCTCCTCAATCGGCTTAAGAACATACTTGTTGATTTCGCTCGGCCGATACGATTTGGGTACGTCGAGCAGTCGGCGGAAGTCCTCAAGGCTGACCTTCCACACACCGGTTTGTCGGTACTGCTTGAGCCTCCTGTAGCACTCCTTGGCGTAGCTGGAGCGCAGGGCCGTGAACTCGGCCAGCTCGAAGCGGGTGAACTGCGAGGTGAGGTCGTTAAGCAGGAACGAGAAGCGCGAGTTCACCGATACGGTGAGTGTGCGTTTGGTCGGGCTGGTGACGAAGCCTGCGAACAGGGCGAACTGGATGATGTCGTGCTCTTCGTTCTGGAACTCGAAGTTGAGCGCGAGCAGGCGACGGTTCACATTGGCAATCTGCTTGGCGAACTCATCGTTGGTCATGTTCCTCTGAAGTCCGGCCAGCCGCTTCAATTCTTCGAACGTGAACGCCACCTCGTCCGTGCCCTTGTCCCGCACGCGAGACGCGATGGCCATCAGCAAATCAAGATCGAGCGCGGTGAACTTGCGCAGCGCCTGATTGTTGAACTGGTTCGAGTACTTCACGATCTCATCGGACATGACTGCATTCTACCATAAAAACGAGATTTTTATATTTTCTACCCTTTATTCTCCCAAAACCTCGTTTTTATTCCTCAAAAGCGTCCTTTATTCTCCCAAAACCTCCCCTAAATAATTCCCAAAATCTCCCCTTTAATCTCCCATTTTCTCCCCTTTAATAGTGCGTTTCCCCTACTGCCGTAAGGCCTGCGGGGAGTCTAAAAGAGTACAAAAGATTCTATAAAAAGGGGCTCCGCCCCGATGAAGAGAAGAAACCGACTCAGTTCCAAGGCTGCTGCTGCCATTGCTGTGGCTGTTGGAATCCGGGCTGGTAGCCATAGCCCGGCTGCTCCTGTATCTGAGGCTCTTGGGGCAGGTCACGAACCTGTTCCCGCAGCTCACCCGCCGACTCAGCGCTGGGGAGCCTCACGCCCGCGTCAGAGGCCCATGCGCGCAGTTCGGCGGCATGGGCCTTGAGCATGTCCAGCAGCCTTTGCCGGTTGCCCTCGTCGTTCCAGACGCCCTCGTCGTAGCCAAGCACGCCCTCGTTGGAGAGGATGCCGCCCAGCCGGATGATCAGATGGGTGCGCCGCTTGCGCGCCTTGGCGTTCTCCCTAGCCACGATGCGCTGTTTGCGCGCCCTGAGCTGCTTCATCCGGCGCTCGATGTCGGCCATCTGCTCCTCGACGCTCCTGGTCATCGGTTCCTCCCTGCGTTCCGTCGGTTATCAATCAGGACGCTAGACCCCACGGCAGCACGGCACGGGGCACGGCGTCTACACACCAAACCTAAACCCGGAAGAACGGAGCCGGTTTGGACATCCAAGCCGCGAGGGCGAAGCGTTCATCAATGCCGAACGTGCCGCCCCCGCCGATTTCCGCGCGCATGACGGCCACGGGAGGGAAACACCGACCGGAAAAGCCTCTTCGCAAGCTGCGGCAGCTTGCGAAGAGCAGCCGAGAGGATCAGCCTTGCCGCAGTCTCAGGAAACTCCCCGTAAATCAATCCCATGAATCGCCAAGCCCATTGCATAAGAGCATCAGAAAATTCGTCCATGCACCGCTCTATGCGTCGACCGACACGCCGGTAACGGAACCATCCCCGCAAGGTCAGGTGGAAGTCCCTCAATTTCATTGAGGGCGCACTTACATGCAACCGGAGGTTGCATTTTCCGTAAGCGCGCCCTCCGGGGGCCACGGGCCTTGCCCTTTGGATTCCCACCCTTCCGGGGGAGCCTCCCGGCAGGCCCGGGGGTGCTCGCCGCACCCCTGGGAACCCCTTGCCGCAGGGCCGCCGCCCCGCACCCCGCCGCCCTGGCCGATCACCTCTTTTTCGCAGGGAGGCCCCGTCCTTTAGGGCGGGGAGGAACTGTGTCCCCCTGTTTGATTACTACGCGCGTAATGTTATAATAATTGGCATGACTCAGAAGGTGTGCATCGAACGTGTGGAGGTACGGGGCGCGGCCCCGTACCTCGGCATGTGCGTTGACACCGTAGGCCGTGAGATGCCCGTCTGGTCGGACAACCCCCAGGTCGTGCTGGACTGGCTGTGCGACGCGTGGCGTTGCCGGTACAACCAGTTGCGTTCCCGTCGGATGAAGTGGAACCGGGATAGGAGCGAGCTGGTCCCGTTGGGGGCGGTGGTGGATTCCCGTACGGACCGTCAGGTGCGCGAGCAGTGCTCGTGGCTGGCGTCAGTGCCTGCGATGGTGCTGCAGTCTCCGAACCGGATAGAGAACACGGACTGGTGGGCGGCGAACAAACGCCGCAAGACGTTGAAGAAGCAGCACCGGTATCCTGGCATGATGCCCCGGTTCAAGTCGCACAAGACGGATCCGATGTTCGTGTGCTGGTACAACAAGGGCGCGAACGCCGTCTTCCATAGGCTCAACAAGCATCATGGCGTGGTCGTCATCAGCGGCCAGAACTCGAAGGAGCACAGCCTGCCCGGCCAGGGTTGCCGGTATGAGATTCGCATCCGCGTCCGCCTGTCCCAGGAGATTCGCCCCTACACGTCCATCGGCGTGCATCCCAAGGCCGGGTATCTCGTGTTCGTCAACGACCCGTTGCCCATCCCCCGCAAGCGCACCGGTTTGGAGACGGGCATCGACCGTGGCTGCGTGCATAGTCTCGCGTTGTCGGATGGTTCGTTCATCGACCTGCCGAAAAACCGGTTGGAGAAAATCGATAGGGAGATTCGCCGTCGTCAGAAGGCGCAGTCGCGTCGTGTCCGTCAATCCGGGTTGAGTGCAAAGGAGTATGTGCGCGGCGGACACCATTCCAACCGGTATATGCAGGAGCAGAAGCGGATCAGCCGCCTCTACCGCCAGGCGCATAACATCATCGACGATTTCCAGCAGCAGGTCTCCCGTCGGCTCGTCTCCAAATACGATCTGATCGTGTTGGAGGACCTGAACCTGACGGGCATGGGCAGGAAAGCGAAGCCAGCCCCGGACCCGTTGCATCCGGGACGGTTCCTGCCGAACGGGCAGGCCGCGAAACGCGGCCTGAACCATGCGCTGCGCTCCGCTAGCATGGGAGGCATCCGCCAGAAGCTCGAATACAAAACCAAGCGCGCGTACGCGAGCAGCCTCCTGCTCGTGAACCCCGCGTACACCAGCCAGCAGTGCAGCCAGTGCGGCCACACGTGCAGAGAGAACCGCGAGAGCCAAGCGGTGTTCCATTGCACCCAGTGTGGTCTCATGTTGAACGCCGACACGAACGCGGCGATCAACATACTGCAACGCGGGCATGAAGTACTCATATCCGGCATGGGCGAGGCCGGGCGTGGAAACACGGCGCCAGACGTTCGAGGCGAACATATCGCTGAAAACGCAGCCGTTTCGAAGCACGAACCAACAGCATCGCATTGATGCTGGAATCCCATGCCTTCAGGCATGGGAGGACGTCAAGAAAGGAGCCGAAGCCGATGGCGATCTACCATCTGTCCGTCTCCAACGTGAGCCGCGCGAGCGGTTCCAGGGCCACGGCCACGCTCTCGTACATCACCGGCAAGCGGGTGCATGACGAGCGGCGCGGCGAGACCTACGACTACGGGCGCAAGGAGCGCGTGCTGCGCGTCGGCACCCTGCTGCCGGAGGGCGCGCCGGCCGAGTTCGCCGACCCCGCCGTGCTGTTCAACGCGGTCGAGCTGCACGAGACCGGACGGACGGCGAGGCCGGCCAAGAAGATCGTGGTGGCCCTGCCGCGCGAGTTCACCCCCAGGCAGCGCGTGCAGGCGCTGGAGGAGTACATCCGCGAGAACCTGAACGCGGACGGCTACGCGGCCACCTACGCCATCCACGAGGACAGGGAGGGCAACAATCCGCACGCGCACATCCTCGTCGCCAACCGGCAGATCGACCCGGCCACGGGCGGCTGGGCCAGGCTCAAGCAGCGCATGGAGTACGTGCTGGACGAGCGGGGAGAGCGGGTGCCGCTGATCGACCCCGAGACCGGCAGGCAGAAGACCGACAAGCGGGGCCGCAGGCAGTGGAAGCGCACGAGCGTGTCCCTGAACCCGCTCGACCGGAAGGCCAAGCTCAAGGCCCTGCGCGAATCCTGGGCGAAGACCTGTAACGCGCGGCTGGACGAGACCGCGAGAATCGACCACAGGAGCCTCGAGGACCAGGGCAGCGACCTCGAACCCACCATCCACGAGGGCTACGCGGCCAGGGCCATCGAACGGGCCGGAGGCGTCAGCGAGAGGTGCCAGACCAACCGTGAGATCAGGCGCAGCAACAGCCTGCTGACCGCCGTCCGCGCCGAACTCGGACGGATATTCGACCGCCTGGGCGAGCTGTTCGCCGCCAAGATCGGGCGGCTGCGCCGACGCCAGGCGCGGCCGGAACCGGCCGAGCCGAACTGGCGCTACTTCGAGGGCGACGCGCGCCGCCAGCTCGAAGCCGACAAGGCCGACCACACGGCCGCGATCCGCGGAAAACTCATGGACGCGAGGGCCGACGTGGGGAACCGGGAGGAGTGGTGGAGGAGCCACGGCACCGAGGAGCACGAGGCCGCCAAGCAGATCATCGACGTGGCGCGGGCGGCCTCGCGCGAGGCCAGGGACGCGAACATCTTCAAGCGCGGCAGGCTGCTGCGGAACGCCGAGCAGGTGGCCGGAGAGCAGTCCGAGAAGCTGCGCGGGGCGGTGCCATGGCTCGAAGACACCGACATCCCGGCCGACTGGGACCAGGCCAACAGGTTCCGCATGAGGACCACCAAGGCCATCCACGACCACGACATGCAGCCGAGGACCAGGCTCGTGGCCGAACTGGAGAGGCGGCTCGAACAGGCCGAACGGGCCGAGAGCGAACGGCCAAGCCCCGAACAGGTGAAGGCCCTCGCACTGCGCATGGCCGAACAACGCGCGCAGGCGGAGAACCCGACGCAGGACACGAAACGGCCCGCACCGTCCGGCGACGAGCCGCTGGACCTCAGCGAGCCCGAGGACTGGGGAGAGGCCAGCCCGTTCGAATCACGCCAGGCCCCCAGGACCAAGGCCGACCTGCTCAACGAGATCAGACAGCGCACGGACAGGCTCACAGGCCAGCAGGAGGCCGAACAGCGGCAGATCGACCCATGGCAGGCGCAACCGCCCCAGAGGCGCGGACACGGCCGCTAGAACAGCCTTCCGGCGTTCCGCGCATGATGTTCGCGGTTGCGCGCGTCAAACGCGCAGAAACGGCATTCCCCGGCCTCCACGGTGCCGTCGAAGTGGTCACGCGCGGCCGTCACGTCGAACAGCTCCGTGGTCGTGAACACCTCGCCATACCCCGCCACGCTCGTCCAATGGCCCTTGCCGTCGCCGTCCGTCTTCCTCGCCTCCACGGGCCTGGCGTCGATCACCGGAGGGGTCTCGCGGGCGAACGTGAACACGAACCCCGACAGCCTGCGTTTCACGTACTGGCGCTCGATCTTCAGTCCAAGGAGTGGCCCACACTCCTCGATAATCGGCTTGAGGACTCGTTTGTTGAGATCTCTCACTTGCTCGGCTGTGGATTTGGGAACGCTGAGCAGTCGGCAGAACTCGTCGCGGCTGATCTTCCAGATTCCGGAGCTGCGGTATTGTTTGGCCCTGCGGTAGAACTCCTTGGCGTACTTGCTCTTGAGGTCGGCGAACTCGGCCAGCTCGAAGCGCGTGAACTGGCTGGTCAGGTCGTTGAGCAGGAAAGCGAACTCCTCGTTGACCCCAACCGCGAGAGTCGCCTCCTGCGGGTCGGTAACGAACTTCGTGAACAGCGCGAACTGGATGATCTTGCCCGAATCCTCGAACATGTAGTTCAACGCCAGCAGCCGCGCGTTCGTCTGCACGATCTTGTCGGCCAGCTGCCTGTTGGTCAGGTTCTTCCTCAGCCGCATGAGGCCGCGCAGCTCCTCGAACGAGAACTCCACCGTGGCCGTGCCCTTCTCCCTCACCCTTGAGGCGATCGCCATGAGCACGTCCAGGTGCACGGCGTCGAACTTCTTCAGTGCCACGTTGTTGAACTGGTTGCTGAACTTCACGATCTCATTGGACATGGCCTTAGCATAGCTCCTATGGGGGACTCAAATTAAGTTAGTCCACAAATAATTTGAGTCCCCACCTTGATCAAAAAGGAGACACATTTTAGCAACGTCCCCGGTTCGCTCCCTTTTTGTCCCCGGTTCGCTCCCTTTTTGTCCCCGGTTC
>OBXC01001680.1_pt1 | contig 10233 bp, 10 predicted proteins | sample 1538111 | NCBI WGS metagenome assembly OBXC01 (sample SAMEA2580137, study PRJEB22360) | human gut metagenome | biome: human gut; feature: human-associated habitat; material: faeces | place: Denmark | collected 2008/2010 | reverse complement strand
GAGGTTTCTTCCATATTAATTTGACTCTGTATATATTCAAATACGTAATCATAAAAATAGTAAGTCATTGTTTCATGTTCATAGGTTACATCTGCACAATTATTACACACCCATAGCGTATGCCGGAAAGCCCTGTGGTAATTCAGCAGTTTATTTTGCAGGGAACCAATGGTACAGATAAAGGGCTGCCCATTGTTGATGCTTAATTGCTGGGCATTTTTGATATAGGTATCCACAGACTCCCGGTACTGGGAGACCGCCAGGGATGGATCCTGGGACAATGCCCGGAAGACTACGGCGTTTTGCCCGCGGGTGATGCATATGATATCCTGACTTGTATGGGAGGGATTCTTTTTGAATTCCGTAATCAATTTATCTTCACTTAACTCATTATATCTGAGAATGAAAAGTATAGGGATGCGGACCAGCGTAGTGTCAATGTTGAATTTTTCTGTGATATGGTGCACCTCGGAAGGAAATGGATCTTCCTCGCAGTACAGAAGGATTTTAGTGAAAATATTTCTCTGATCCAATTTTCCCCAGTAGGACTCTTTATAGAACTCCATTTCAAAAAAAGATTTTGCAGTCAGCAGGCACATGGATTTAAGAGAGAATGCCTGTTGGAGGTTTCCTTCCAGTCCCAGCGCCCCCAGAAGGTTTTGTCCGTGATGCAGAGGAATGTAGATCCCCTCCCGAGCATTGGAGAATTCAGGAGAATCATTACAGGAAACGAGAACGGTCTGGTTTTTATCAATGGCCCGAAATGCGGGTTCACAGAACTTTTTAATGGAATCCTCGCAGGAACTGGCAATGATCATTCCGCGTTGGTTGGTTATATTCAGGTTGATTCCATGCTCTGCCAGAGCCCCCTGAAGATATTGAACAAATTTCTGGGATACATGGGCCATTTCGTAAGCGTTCAAGCTGTAACCTCCAAATGTTTAAAGCCATTTTGAACATATAGTAACATGTATAAAATAAACTTTCAAGCTGTAGGGGGGACACCAGGGGATGCTTGAAACTATGCAGAGTGCACATTATTAGATGGAAAAAGAAAACAGTGTGTATATTGTCTAAAAATGGTGAATTAAATATAATTAATTTATACAAATTCATTGGCTGGCCGGCCCTGAAGTTATATAAGTTCAATATGCAAGGAGACAACAATATGGTTTTAATCGAGAGTGAAGAAACAGCATCTGTTTTGGAGACTCCGGAGCTGCATCGAAAATTTTTAAATGTCAGATATGCAGAGTGCACAGAAGATGAGGTAATGGACATTTATTTGCCGGAACAGGGGAAAGGCCCGTTTCCTGTAATTGTGGACATTCATGGAGGAGGGTGGTATTACGGAGCAAAAAGTTCACTGAAGATCAAGCCGGTGCTCCAGGGGCTTAAGAGGGGATATGCAGTGGTGTCACTACAGTATACCTGGAGTGTCCATGGGCGGTTTCCCATACAGATATATGATATCAAAGCAGCGATCCGTTATATCAGGGCCAATGCTTCTCTCTATCACATGAATCCGGAAAAAATCGGCTTGTGGGGATTATCTGCGGGAGCGCATCTGGCTTCGCTGGCAGGTACAGGTGCCACGGTGCCCCAGCTGGAAGACCTTAATATGGGAAATCCACAGGAGAGCTCCGCTGTCCAGTGTGTAGTAGCCCTGTATCCAATCATCGACATTTTAAAGCTGGAACATCAGCATAGGCAGTATGGAATGGATCCTAATGAGGCATGTACGAATGATGAGTCTATGGGCGGCATGCTGCTGGGGAAGGCTCCCTGTAAGGTTCCGCATTTGTGTGAACTGGCCAATCCAGAGAATTATATCACAAAAGACTGTCCGCCTTTTTTTATCCAGCACGGATTGGCGGACACCGTAGTTCCCTTTCAGCAGAGTATATTATTTGCCGATAAATTGGAACGTATGATCGGACCGGATAAGGTTACATTGGAGCTGTTTTCGCAGGTGGACCATGCGGAGGAATTTTTTAGGACTCCAGAAAATACAGATAAAATTTATGCATTTTTTGATCAATATTTAAAGTCATAAGGAAAGGAAAATATAAATATGAAAAAATCAAAGTTTTTTTGCTCAATAGCCATATCGCTTATAGTATCAGCAGCTATGGTAACCGGGTGTGCCTCCTCTACAAATAAGGCGGAGACCTCTGGTGCAGGTTAACCTTATCTGAGGGTTCTAACCCAGCCAAGATGACGGACCCAGCCAAGGTGACAGAGGCGGATGGAAAAACAGCCGAATCTGAGCAGAAAGAAGTCACGCTTCAGTACAGTACAACGTCCACACCGGGAACTGTTTATGTACAGGCATTTCAGAAGATGGCTGACGAGGTGGAGGAAAAGACTGGAGGAAAAGTCCATGTTGTTGTGTATGATTCCAGCCAGTTGGGAAATGAAAGCGATGTGGATACTAATGTCCTGGATGGGAGTATTGATATGTGTAACACTGGTTCCGGAGAATTGGGAAAACGTTATCCGGCATTTAACGTATTTCAGGCCCCCTATCTGTTTGGGAGCTATGAGCATTTTGAGAAATTTATAGGAAGTGATGTGGAGGCGGATTTATTCAAACAGGCGAGCGAACATCTGGGGGCGATTGTGTGTGGAACTCAAACAATGGGGGCCAGGTATGTTATTACAACAGGATTAAAAGCAGCCACACCGGCAGAATTTGCAGGGGCTAAGATACGATGCCCGGATATGCCTTCTATCATTGCCACGGTTAATGGGTTGGGGGCGGCGGCAACACCAATGGCAGCCACAGAGCAGTATCTTGCAATGCAACAAGGGGTAGTCGATGGCGCAGAACACACCTTATCCGGTTTCTCAGCGTGGAATATACAGGAATTATGTAAGGAATTGATGCTTACAAACCACGCCCGTGAGGTCACTTTCACCCTTGTATCACAGAGCTGTCTGGATAAACTGACGCAGGAAAACCAGCAGATTCTTTTGGATGCCATCCACCATGCGGCATCCTGGGCTAATGAGCAGACGAACCAGGAGGAGGAAAGGTTTATGAAATGCTACCAGGAGGAAAATGGAATTGAATTGGTTGAAGTAGATGACAATGCCTTCAGAGAGGCACTGGCACCAGTGGCAGAAAAGCTCAGTGCGGATGATCCAAAGTTATATTCTGAAATACAGAATCTGGCGCAGTAGAAAGAATATTTCAATTGGGTAAAGGAACATTATTATGGAAAAATTAGTTAAAAGAATCATCCGCAAAATGGAGTATGGAGAGCGTTTAGTCACATCGGTTATCTTCTGTTCCATGATGGCGGTAGTCACGGCACAGATTGTCATGCGCTACCTTTTCAACAGCCCCTTGCTGTGGAGTGAGGAATTTGCAAGATATGTTTATGTGTGGCTTGTGTTTATCGGATCAGCATATTGCGTGACCCAGGACAAGCATGTGGCAGTCACTCTGGTTACGGATCGTATGCCGTCTATGGTGCGGAAGGGAGTCAAAATTGTGTGTAATCTTCTGGTGGCAGCGGCACTCATTTATATGTTGCCCCATGCTTTCCAGTACGTAAGAAAGCAGTCAGGTCTTCTATCAGGATGTATGCAGATTCCAATGAGCTGTGTATTTGCCGCTGTTCCTGTGGGATATACACTGATCGTTATCCATATGTTGCTTCAGACAATCCTTATAGTAAAAGGAACACCGGAAAAGGAGGTGTGCGGGTAATGGCAGCAATGGCAGCGGTATTAATAGTCCTTATGGCGTTTGGAATGCCCATTGGTTTTTCGCTTTTGCTGGGGTCATTGGCGTATTTTTTATCATCGGGAGCATCTCTGAACATAATCATACAGAAAATGACCATGACAGTGGGAGATTCATTTTCCATGATGGCGGTACCCTTTTTTATGTTTGCCGGAGCGGTAATGAATCACAGCGGCATAACGGAGCAAATTTTTGGGTTTGCTGATAAACTGGTGGGACATATCCGAGGGGGAATGGGACATGCCAACATATTGGCATCGGTCATATTCGCGGGAATGTCAGGGAGCGCTATTGCAGATACAGGTGGTCTGGGTGCCATTGAATTAAAAGCCATGAAAAGTGCCGGATATGACGATGACTTTTCACTGGCCATTACCGGGGCCTCCAGTTGTATTGGACCAGTGATCCCGCCAAGTGTACCCTTTGTCATGTATGGGGTGATCGCTGGTGTATCTATTGGGTCCTTGTTTATGGCCGGAGTTGTTCCGGGATTATGTATGGCCTTTGCAATGGCTGTTGTAGTATGGTTTCAGGCTAAGAAGCGGGGGTACGAACCGCATCCCCGGGCAGGAATAAAAGAAATTGCCAACTGTTTTTCCCATTCCTTTTGGGGGCTTTTGGCCCCGGTCATATTAATAGGAGGCATTGTGTCCGGGGTATGTACACCGACAGAGGCGGCGGTGGTGGCAGCGGTTTATTCACTAATCGTTTCATTTGCCACACACAACATCAAAGTATCAGATATCCCGTCCATAATAGATGAAACAGTAAAGACAACGGCAATGGTTATGCTGATCGCATCGGCAAGTTGTGTGTTTGGCTGGATCCTTACGGTAGAACAGATACCTGTACATGCGGCAGCAGCAATATCATCCATTGTACCCAACAAAATTGCAGCAATCTTATTGGTTAATCTGCTGTTCCTTATAGTGGGAATGTTTATGGATGGTACTGCATCAATTATTATTTTAACACCGATATTGGTACCTCTTATGAGTTCTTATGGTATGAATTTGGTCCATTTTGGAGTACTTATGACGGTTAATGTAATGATCGGATTGCTTACGCCTCCGGTTGGGATGGTGCTTTATGTATTATCTGGTGTTTCAGGGGTAAAGGTGGAATCCATATCAAAAGCAATGGTACCATATATCATAACATTGATCATTGTTGTCCTTATATTGTCCTTTGTACCTCAGTTGGTGCTTTTCCTGCCCAGTCTTATGGGGGCGATGTAAGCTAAAAATGAAACCTGTTAATAAAACACATTAATATAAGAAAGAACCCATGGCTATCCTCCCTTTTAAGGGATGCCGTGGGTTCTTTCTATGTAGATTTGTTTTACTCAGCCACATTCAGGCCGGCCAGCTTAGCCAGGGCGATAACGGACTGTTTGGAAACCTTCTTACCTTCGTATTCAAGCAGTTCATCGGTACTGCCGGTAAAGATATCGGCACATTCCGCTTTCTTGAGGATGATACAGTCGTCCTGGACCGTAATTTCCAGGCCATCCTTAACGTCCAGATCCAGACTTCTTCTTAATTCAATGGGAAGAGTGATTCTGCCAAGCTCATCCAGTTTACGAATAACACCTGTAGTCTTCATGATTTTCAACCCCCTTATATAAAGATTTATCCCCTTTTACAAATTAAACTTACCAAATTTAGTAATGAAAGTCAATATATGTAAATGTTAGAAATGGTAAGAAATGGCAAAGTGCAGTAAACTTTGCAAAAAGCGACAAAAAATATTTCTTGACAAATAGATATCTTTCCTGTAGTATTACTTTGATGTTCAAAGTATTTCCGTTATGGAGACAAAAAAGGAAGGCGAGAGTCCGCTTATTGCTGGAAGGATTCGGGACGGGTAAGAAGAATGACAACAAGAATCATAGGAACCGGTTCATATGTACCGGAGCAGATAGTGACCAACGGCGACCTTGCAAAGATTGTGGAGACCAGTGATGAATGGATCCGCAGCCGCACGGGTATCGGTGCAAGAAGGATTGCAACAGCCGATAGTACCTCCCATATGGCGGCCTGCGCGGCACAGGAAGCATTAAAGCAGTCTGGCGTAAAGCCGGAGGAGATAGACCTGATTCTTCTGGGAACCTCCTCACCGGATTACTGTTTCCCCAATGGGGCCTGCGAGGTTCAGGGCATGATCGGGGCGGTTAATGCAGCCTGCTATGATATCAGCGCGGCCTGCACCGGATTTGTATTTGCACTGAATACCGCCCATGCATTTATCAGCAGCGGCCTTTCTAAAACAGCGCTGGTGATTGGATCGGATGTACTCAGCAAACTGACCGACTGGACAGACAGGAACACATGCGTGCTGTTTGGAGATGGCGCAGGAGCTGTGGTGGTAAAGGCAGACAGCACCGGGATACTGGGAATGAATATGCATTCAGACGGTACCAAGGGCGGAGTGCTCACCTGTGGATCCAGGACCAACGGAAATTTCCTTATGGGAAAAAAGCCGGAGCTGGGATATATGACCATGGACGGCCAGGAAGTATTTAAGTTTGCTGTAAAGAAAGTACCGGAGTGCATCAGGCAGGTGCTGGATGACAGCGGTGTGGCAGCGGAACAGGTGAAATATTTTGTGATCCATCAGGCCAACTACCGGATCATAGAGTCCATTGCCAAGCGCTTAAAAGTCAGCGTGGACCGTTTCCCTGTGAATATGGAGCACTACGGCAACACCTCGGGCGCATCCGTACCCCTTCTTTTGGATGAGATAAACAGGAAGGGCATGCTGGAGGCCGGGGATAAGATCGTATTCTCAGGCTTTGGAGCAGGTCTTACCTGGGGAGCTACACTTTTAGAGTGGTAGGGTACTAGTGTTAGCAAAAAATGGTAAAAATATAATAATAAAATATAAAAATATGAAAATGTAAAAGGAGAACAACAACCATGTTAGAGAAAATGAAAGAGATCATTGCAGAACAGTTGAGCGTGGAGGCAGAAACTGTAACAGAGGCATCTTCCTTTAAAGAGGACTTAGGAGCCGACTCCCTTGACCTGTTTGAGCTTGTTATGGCCTTGGAGGATGAGTATTCTGTAGAGATCCCTGCTGAGGACTTAGAGCAGCTGACAACAGTGGGCGAGGTTATGAACTACTTAAAGGCTAAAGGCGTAGAGGCATAAAAACAGATAGATATGAAAGAAGACAACGGCGTGTGGATACTACTGAAGCACGCTGTTTCATTCATAATGGAAGCTCAGGAATGTAGAACTGGAGGTAGAACAATGAAGACGAGAATTACAGAAATGTTAGGAGTTGAATATCCTATTATTCAGGGCGGCATGGCCTGGGTAGCAGAACATAATCTGGCGGCAGCTGTATCGGAAGCAGGCGGTTTTGGGCTGATCGGCGGAGCCAATGCACCGGGAGAGGTGGTTCGTGATGAGATCCGCAAGGCAAGGGAACTGACCAAAAAGCCATTTGGGGTCAATGTAATGCTCTTAAGCCCTCATGCGGATGATGTGGCAAGGGTTGTTGTGGAGGAAGGCATCAAGGTGGTTGTCACCGGAGCCGGAAATCCTGAAAAATATATGGAAATGTGGAAGGAAGCCGGGATCAAGGTGATCACCGTGGTCGCGTCCGTTGCCCAGGCACGCCGTATGGAGAAATACGGAGCAGTGGCAGTAGTTGCAGAGGGCATGGAATCCGGCGGACACATAGGTGAGCAGACCACCATGACCCTGGTCCCCCAAGTGGTGGACGCGGTATCTATTCCCGTGATTGCGGCAGGTGGAATTGGAGACGGAAGAGGGATCGCGGCAGCCTTTATGCTGGGCGCAGAGGCTGTGCAGATGGGCACCAGGTTTGTGGTTGCCAAGGAATCCATTGTACATGAGAATTACAAGCAGCGCATCATCAAGGCAAAGGACATTGACTCAACCGTTACGGGGCGCAGCCATGGACATCCTGTAAGGGGACTGAGAAACCAGATGACAAGGGAGTACATCAAGCTGGAGCAGGAAGGCAAGTCCTTTGAGGAGCTGGAGTACCTGACACTGGGCAAGCTTAGGGAGGCAGTACAGGAAGGTGACGTTATAAACGGAACCGTGATGGCAGGACAGATCGCGGGTATGATCTCCAAGGAGCAGACCTGCAAGGAAATGATCGATGAGATGATGGCGGAGGCAGCCAAGCTTCTGCAAAGGGATTAGTCAATAACAGCAGCGTTTACAATAAAGGAGTAAGAGGATGAGCAGAATCGCATTTATTTTCCCGGGACAGGGAGCACAGACCTGCGGCATGGGCAAGGATTTTTATGAGCAGACAGAGACTGGCAAAAGGGTGTTTGACAAAGCATCGGAGCTTCTGGGCTTTTCCATGCCGCAGCTGTGTTTTGAACAGAATGACAGACTGGATATCACGGAATATACCCAGGCGGCCATGGTTACCACCAGCATTGCCATGATGGAAGTGCTGGAGGAAAGAGGGATCAAGCCGGATGTTGCTGCCGGACTGAGCCTGGGAGAATATTGTGCGCTGGCCGCCTCCGGTGTGATGAGCGCGGAAGACGCCATCCGCACCGTGCGCCAGAGAGGGATCCTGATGCAGGAAGCCGTTCCCGTGGGGGAAGGCGCCATGGCAGCGATCCTGGCACTGGACGCGTCCGCCATTGAGGCGGTCACAGGAGCCATGGAGGGCGTGTGGATCGCCAATTACAACTGCCCGGGCCAGATCGTGATCTCCGGCAAAAAGGCAGCCGTGGAGGAGGCATGTGAAGAGCTGAAAGCAGCGGGAGCAAAGCGTGCCCTTATGCTGAATGTCAGCGGCCCCTTCCATTCGGGTATGCTGGCGGAGGCCGGCGGGAAGCTGGCTAAGGTACTGGAGGGAGTGGAGATCCATGCACCCCGGATCCCTTATGTAGCAAATGTAAACGCAGAGTTTGTGACAACGGCAGAGCCGGTAAAGGTATCATCCTCTGTCAGATGGCAGCAGAGCGTGGAAGCCATGATCGCTGACGGGGTGGATACATTTATCGAGATCGGACCGGGCAGAACGCTGGCCGGATTCATGAAAAAGATCAGCAGGGAAGTAAGAACCCTGAACGTGGAAAAGCTGGAAGATATAGACAAGGTAGTGGAAGCATTGCAATAAACGGAAGCTTTACAATAAGCGAAAGCATTACAATAAAAGGAGGACCAAGATGCTGGAAGGAAAGATTGCACTTGTAACAGGCGCCAGCCGCGGCATAGGACGCCAGGTAGCCCTGACCCTGGGAGCAAAGGGTGCTACGGTAATTGTAAATTATAATGGCTCTGCCGCAAAGGCGGAGGAAGTGGTAAAAGAGATTGAGGCCGCAGGAGGCAAGGCAGAGGCGCTGCAGTGTAATGTTTCCGACTTTGAGGCCTGCGGACAGATGCTGGCGGACATTGTGTCCAGGCACGGACGTCTGGATATCCTGGTAAACAATGCCGGGATCACCAGGGATAACCTGCTGATGAAGATGTCCGAGGAGGATTTTGACGCGGTCGTCAACACCAATTTAAAGGGTGTGTTCAACTGCATCAAGCATATTGCCCGCCAGATGCTAAAACAGAAGTCCGGAAGGATCATCAATATGTCTTCTGTTTCCGGTGTTCTGGGCAACGCGGGCCAGGCCAATTACTGTGCGGCCAAGGCAGGGGTGATCGGCATCACCAAATCCGCTGCAAGGGAGCTTGCAAGCAGGGGAATCACGGTGAATGCCGTGGCTCCCGGTTTTATCGTCACCGAGATGACGGATGTGTTAAGTGACAGTGTAAAGGAAGCAGCCACTGAGAAGATCCCCATGAAGAAATTTGGGGAGACACAGGATATTGCTAATGCAGTAGCATTCCTGGCTTCCGATGAGGCAAAGTATATAACCGGCCAGGTTCTCTGTGTAGACGGCGGCATGGCAATGTAGAGCAGAACAGGAGTGTGAGCGTATGAAAACAAGAGTAGTAGTTACCGGTATGGGCGCCATTACCCCCATTGGCAATGACGTGGAAAGTTTTTGGCAGGGACTGAAGGATAAGACCGTGGGAATTGCCCCTATCACATATTTTGACACAACCGATTATAAATGTAAGCTGGCGGCTGAAGTAAAGGGATTTAATGCCAAGGATTACATGGACGCCAAGGCCGCGCGCCGTATGGAGGCATTTTCCCAGTTTGCGGTGGCCGCTTCCAAGGAAGCCCTGGAGCATTCCGGAATTGATATGGAAAAGGAAGATCCATACCGCGTGGGCGTGTGTGTGGGTTCCGGGATCGGATCCCTCCAGGCCATGGAAAAGGATGTACAGAAGCTGCTGGAAAAGGGACCCAGCCGTGTGAACCCTCTTCTGGTGCCTCTTATGATCAGCAATATGGCGGCCGGCAATGTTGCCATCCAGTTTGGATTAAAGGGAAAGTGCTTTAACGTGGTCACAGCCTGTGCCACAGGCACCCATTCCATCGGCGAGGCATTCCGCTCCATCCAGTACGGCGAGGCC
>OBXC01001678.1_pt1 | contig 10253 bp, 8 predicted proteins | sample 1538111 | NCBI WGS metagenome assembly OBXC01 (sample SAMEA2580137, study PRJEB22360) | human gut metagenome | biome: human gut; feature: human-associated habitat; material: faeces | place: Denmark | collected 2008/2010 | reverse complement strand
TCATGACTATGTGTGCCTTGGAGCCGCAGGCGGAAAGGAATGTAAGGTTTATATGAATGAATTAGAAGAAATTATCGATAAAGTTATTAATCAAAGTATTTTAAAAAGCCAAGATATTCCTTCATTGGATTTATATATGGATCAAATAATGACTTTATTTGAAACAAATTTAAGTGATAATAAACGCTATAACGATGATAAATTGCTTACTAAAACGATGATCAATAATTACTCTAAAGCTGGCATCATTAAACCGGTTAAAGGAAAAAAATATACTAAGGAACAAATTATTGGCATGTTGATAATTTATAACTTAAAAAATATTATTACAATCCAAGAAATCAAAGATCTTTTATTACCAATATATGAAACAAATGAAAACTTAGAAACAATATACAACCACTTTATTCAAATAACTACCAGTCAAACACAATTAAAACCTATAATTAATAATCTGATTAATATAAAACAATTTGATATTAATAATAAAAACGAAAAATTAATCACTATCTTAGTTTTAGCAAATTTAGCTAATCAAATAATCAAGGTTATTGAAGGTATCATGGACAATAATTCTAAAAATATTTAGTTGACGATATACCTTAATTATCGCTATAATAAGCGTAATATTTTACTGGAGGGAAGAAACATGAAAATTATTGATTTATTACATAAAAGACCAACACTATCATTTGAAATATTTCCACCTAAAAATTATGATGGTGATATCAGTTCGATTTATCAAACAATTGATGAATTATCAAAATTAAAACCTGATTTTATTTCTGTAACATATGGAGCTGGGGGCTCAACTACCAAAAATACTGTTGAAATAGCTTCAAAAATTAAAAATGATTATAACATTGAAGCTGTTGCTCATTTAAGTTGCATTGATGCTTCACCTAAGCAACTTATCAAAATCATTGATGATTTGAAAAAAAATAAAATTGAAAATATTTTAGCATTGCGTGGGGATTATCCTAAAGACTATGATTCCAAAAAACTATGTCAGCACTTTAAATACGCTAGTGAATTAAATGAATTTATTACCAAAAACTATCCTGATACTTTTTGTTTAAGTGGAGCTTGTTATCCTGAAGTACATCAAGAAGCCACTTCATTAGAAAATGATTTAAATGCTTTGAAAAAAAAGGTTGAGGCTGGAGCACAATATTTAATTACTCAAATCTTTTTTGACAATAACTATTATTATCGCTTATTAAGAGAAGCTAGAATCAAAGGCATTAATGTTCCAATTATTGCCGGCATAATGCCAGCAACTAATTCCAAATCATTATTAAAAATTGCTAAACTCAGTGGAAGTAATATTCCTTATAATTTATCTGCAATGATTGAGCGTTTTAAAAACAATCCTAAAGCAATGAAAGAAGTAGGAATTAATTATGCTGTATATCAAATAATCGATTTGATTACTAATGGTGTCGAAGGAATTCATATTTATACGATGAATCGACCTGAAATCGCCAAAGAAATAATTGCCAGAACTGGTAATATTTTAAAAGAATTTATTAATGATTAAACAAAACGCTTTAAAATATTTAGGTTATTTAAATAATCAAATCGACAAAAAAACAGATTTATTATTGGATGAGTGTTTATTAGAGTTATCAAAAGTTCAACCTAAGTTTATGTATCAAATTTATACATTAAAACATCATCCATTAAAGATAAAAGAATTAAATATTTCATTAAATTATCCTGAATTAATCGATTTATTTGATAGCTGTAACAAAGTAGTCGTTATTGCTTGTTCATTAGGAGTTGAAATTGATAAAATGCTTCGTTATTATGCGATGATTGATATGACTAAAATGACTGTTTTAGATGCATTAGCCAGTAGTTATCTAGAAGCTAAATGTGATGAATTCGAAAATAAACAGCACTTTGGTAAGTGTACTTATCGTTTTTGTCCTGGTTATGGTAGTGTACCTCTTGAGCTAAATAAAAAGTTATCACAGGCTTTAGCTTGTGATAAACATATCGGATTAACTATTCAGGAAAATAATTTATTAATCCCCCAAAAATCAATGATTGGATTAATTGGTATTGGGGATACAAAAAAGATTAGACATTGTTTTTCATGTGTTAATCTAAATGATTGTGTATATAGAAAGAAGGGACAAAGATGCTACAAGAAAGATTAAAAAAAGAAATTCTCGTTTTTGATGGTGCCATGGGAACACAATTGCAGGCAGCAAAATTAAAAGCTGGAGAAATTCCCGAGTATTTAAATATAACTGATCCTAATTTAATTCAAAGTGTTCATCTTGACTATTTAAATGCTGGAGCTGATTTTATTACGACTAATACATTTGGCGCTAATCCATTAAAATTGAAAGATGCACCATATCAATATGAGGAAATAATTGAAGCAGCCATCAATAATGCGATTATAGCTCGTAAAAAAGCCAATCGAGAAAATGATAGTTATATTGTTTTAGATATTGGACCAATTGGACAATTATTAGAACCAATGGGCACTCTAAGTTTTGATAAGGCATATGAAATTATAAAAAAGCAAGTTTTAATTGCAAAAGATAAAGTTGATGCTGTTTTATTAGAAACATTTACTGATATATATGAAGCTAAAGCTGGTGTTTTAGCAGTTAAAGAAAATAGTAATTTACCAGTTTTTGTAACAATGACGTATGAAAGTAACTTAAGAACTTTATCAGGATGTGATCCAATTACGATGGTCAATGTTTTAGAGGGATTAAATGTTGATGTATTAGGTGTCAATTGTTCTTTGGGACCAGTTGAATTAACTCCAATTATCAATGATATTTTAAAAGTTGCTACTGTCCCTGTCATGATTCAACCTAACGCTGGATTACCATGCTTAGTTGAAGGTAAAACATGTTATAACATGGATATTGATACATTTGTATCCAAAAGTATTGAACATGTAAAAAATGGTGTGCGAATTATTGGTGGCTGCTGTGGAACTACACCAGAATTCATTTTGAAATTAAACAATGCTTTACCTAAAAAAATTACTTTAACTAAACCAACAATTGCAACTAGAGTATCTAGTGGCAATCAAACAGTTGAGTTTGGTCATCATATTGTTGTTTGTGGGGAACGCTTAAATCCTACCGGAAAAAAGAAATTAAAACTAGCATTACAAGAAGAACGTTATGATGAATTAGTTATTGAAGCAATCAAACAAGATCAAGCTGGTGCTCATGTACTTGATGTTAATGTTGGACTTCCAGGTATTGATGAAGTTAATACAATGAAAAAAGTCATTAAGCTATTACAAGAAGTAATTTCTTTACCATTACAAATTGATAGTTCAAATCCAGAAGTAATTGAACAGGCATGTCGTTATTATAATGGTAAACCATTAATAAATTCAGTTAATGGTAAAATGGAAACAATGGAAGCAATTTTCCCAATCGTAAAAAAATATGGTGGTGTCGTAATTGGTTTAACACTAGATGAAAATGGAATCCCATCTAAAGCAAAAGATCGCTTTGAAATTGCTAAAAAGATCATTGATACTGCAAAAAAATTTGGTATTAGTAAAGAAAATATTATTATCGACTGCTTAGTTCTAACTGTCTCTGCTCAACAAAAAGATGTTATAGAAACAATTAAGGCTGTAAAAATGGTAAAAGAATTAGGGGTTCATACAGTTCTTGGGGTTAGTAATGTTTCATTTGGTTTACCGAATCGACCATTATTAAATAAAACGTTTCTTACAATGGCTATGACTAATGGATTAGATTTACCAATCATCAATCCATTAGATCAAGAGTTGATGGCAGCTATTGATGCTTTTAATGTTTTATTTAATTATGATCGTGATGCTACTAATTATATCCAAAAACAGTCAAATCAAGCTATTACTAATCAATCTAAATCATCTGATTTTAGCTTAAATGATATTATAATTCACGGTCTAAAAGAAGAAGTTGTAAATGCCACAAAAAAACAATTAGAAAAACAATCTGGCTTACAAATTATTAATCAAATCTTGATTCCAGCTTTAAATATGGTAGGCAAACAATATGAAAATAATGTCATTTTTCTACCTCAACTAATTCAAGCCGCTGAAACTTCAAAAATGGCTTTTAGTGTAATTAAAGAAACTTTTAAAGAAACTTCCACAACTAAAGGTCCAATCATTATGGCTACTGTTCATGGTGATATCCATGATATTGGTAAAAATATCGTCAAAGTGGTTTTAGAAAGTTATGGATATAAAATAATTGATTTAGGTAAAGATGTACCACCTGAAACAATTGTCGAAGCATATTATAAGCATCAACCAAAAGCTATTGGCTTGAGTGCCTTAATGACTACTACTGTTGTTTCTATGGAAAAAACTATTGCACTATTAAAAGAAATCGATAATATGTGTCCTATTTTTGTTGGTGGTGCTGTATTAACTGCTGATTTTGCTAAAGAAATCAATGCTGATTTTTATGTTAAAGATGCTATGGATACTGTAGAATTAATGAATAAAATAATCAAATAAAAACTGTAACATTAGGTTACAGTTTTTTAATGCATATTTTTTGAACTCCAGCAATCATTAGAACGAGTATTTCCGTTATTCATTACAATAATATTTATCTTCCGCCTTTTAGCATAAATCTCATCTTCTTTCATATCCATGATTGCTGATAAACGCTTATGACCATCTATACAATAATATTTATCATCTTCAATAGTTACTTTTACAGGAAAAGATAAACCAATTCGTTTAATTGATTCATACATACTTTCACGATAATCTTTTTTAACAAAAACAATCTCTTTAATATCAACTTGCTGAACCCTCATTAATCATTACACCCATCAATACATTTAAGCACTTCTTCTTGATCACTAAAATGTCTTTTACCATCTTTTGTCTCTTGATAATTTTCATGTCCTTTTCCTAAAATCATCAATATATCATTTTTATTTAGCATCTTAATCCCTTTATAAATAGCATCTTGACGCTCAACTATAATTTCAAAATTATCACTTACTAAATTAGCAGTAATATCATTTAAAATAGCTTCCGGTTCTTCTTTACGAGGGTTGTCACTTGTAAAAATAACATAATCACTATTATCTACTGCAATTTTTCCCATTATTGGCCGTTTTGTAATATCACGATTACCACCACAACCAATTATCGTTATAATTTTTCCTTTTTTAAATTCTTGAGCACTTTTTAAAACATTTTCAACCGCATCAGGAGTATGAGCATAATCAACAAATATACTATTTTTATTATATTTTATTAATTCCATTCGTCCTGCTGGAGCTTTTAATTTTTCATTTAACAATAAAATATCTTCTATCTTGAATCCTAAATTATTTACTAATAATAGCGCTGTTAAATAATTATAAATATTATATCTACCAACCATATTTAATCTTACATGGTAGTTATTATTTAAATATTTAAAATCAAATTCAGTTCCTAAGTGTGAAAAATCAACATTTTTAATTTTTACATCACGATCAATAACAATATTATTATTATCTTCTAACATAAAATGTTGATGATGAGTATCATCTCCATTGATTATTGCAATTTTGTTATTTCTAGTCTTTTCAAATAATTTTCTTTTCGCATTAGCATAATTTTCTAACGTTTTATGATAATCAAGATGATCTTGAGTAAGATTAGTAAAAGCAACTTCATCAAACTTTAACCCATAAATTCTTTGTTTTGCTAAAGCGTGTGAACTTACTTCCATTACAAAATACTCTACTCCATTATCTTTAGCTTCTAATAACATACTATATAAAACATCAACATCCGGAGTAGTATTAGCAACAGCTTTTTTTACATTACCATAATAAAAACCAACAGTTCCCAAATAAGCTACTTTTTGTTTTAACATTGATAACATTTGGTAAATCATTAAACAAGTTGTTGTTTTACCATTAGTTCCTGTAACTCCAATTAATTTAATATCTTTAATCAAAGGATAGTAATTTTTATATAAATATTCATTTAAATACTCACGCGTACTTTCAACAATAACCGTTTCAACACTATAATCACCATGTTCTGCAATTATTTTAGTTGCTCCATTGGCTATTGCCTGTTCGATATAATCATGCCCATCTCTAACTACATTTGTAATTGCGATAAACGTATCTCCTGGTTTTACTTTTCTTGAATCTGTTTTTAATAAAATTTCCATCTATTTCACCTCATACGTTTTTATTATATTATAAACAGAAGAAAAAGTCTTTAATTAAAAAATATTTATTCGATATTAAAATCTCACATCTTAATAATGTGAGATTTTATATGTTTACTTATTTTGGTTTTCACTTGTTTCTATACTTCCTTGTCCGTTATTATTATTTATTTCAATATCAGTTTTTAATCCGTCTTTTTCTAATTCACTTTTATTTACATCTATTTCATTTTGACCTGTATTATTTTTATATTTAATCCAAATATCTCCATTTTCATCAACATATTGTTCACCTTTCATTTCACGTTTTTGATTATCATCACCAATTAAAATAACTTTAACTGTATTTTTAAGTGTATTGCTAATTTTACCTTGACTTAAAGCATCAACAGTTGTGATTCCTCCTAATAATAAAATGCACGTAACTACACTAAATAATACTTTTTTTAATTTCTTTTTTTTCATGATTCTATTCCTTTCATAAAGAGTATAAGCAATTCTATCACTAGTCATAGTTTTTATTTTATTAGTATCAATTTGTTGCATATTTATTCTCTCCTTAATTTTTTTCTGATTCTATGTAGTTTTACTTTCATATAATTAGTTTTTTGATTCTTCATTTTAGCAATTTCCTTGATTTTATATCCTTCAATATAATAAAGATGAAATATTTCTTTTTCTTGATCAGTCAATTGTTTCATTTTTTCTTCTATAATCAACATATAATCAAATTCATCTTCTTTGTATCCTTGTTTATTTAAAAGTTGATCATCATATTCTAGATATTGATTTATTTGTTTTAATTTATTATAAGTACAGTTTTTAGCAATAGAAGCTAAATATGATTTTATATTTGTTTCGATTTTATTTTGATTTTTCCAAAAAAGATAAAATGTATCTGCCATAACTTCTTCAACATCTTGATAAGATAAAATATTTCCTGCTAGATTATGAATAATTTTAAATATGTAAGGACTATATTCTTCTATAATTAAATCAACGTTTAGTTCAACATTGTTTTTCAAATTGATGCCTCCTTTGAATCGATTCACTATATAGACAATAAATAAGCCATAATGGTTACAAAAAAAGGATAGATTTTACTCTATCCTTTAAATTCTTATCTATTTCTAATCCATTTAAGTAATTGGATTATTGGTAAATTTGCTAACGCTAAACCATAAACAGTAAATAACTGTGGCATTGTTAAAGTTTGTACTTTAAACACAGCTTGTAAAAATGGCATTGTAACTACTAATGTAATTAACACAAATCCAATTAAAAATGCTCCTTGTAAATACTTATTATTAAAGAATGACTTTTTAAATAAAACAGGTCTTTTTGATTTACAATTATAACCATGAACTAATCTAGATAAACATAATGTTGCAAAAGCCATTGTACTAGCTAAAACAGCGTTTTTATCTTGATATCCAATTGTAAATGCAATCATTGTCATTACTGCAATTACAAATCCTTCAATTCCTACACTTGTTAAAAATGGTTTAGTTAAAATTGACTCATTCATTGGTCGTGGTTTTTCTTCCATTACTTTCTTACTATGTGGTTCTAATCCAAGGGCGATAGCAGGTAAACTATCAGTAAGCAAGTTAATGAATAATAAATGTACCGGAGCAAATGGAACTGGTAAAGCCATAATTGAAGCATATAAAACAGCTAAAATACCTCCAAAATTACCAGATAATAAAAATTGAATAGCATCTTTAATATGCGCATAAACATTTCGTCCATTTTCAATTGCTTTAACAATTGTTGCAAAATTATCGTCTGTTAAAACCATTGAAGCCGCATCCTTAGAAACTTCACTACCTGTAATTCCCATTGCAACACCAATATTAGCTTGTTTTAAAGCTGGGGCATCATTAACACCATCACCAGTCATCGAAACAATATTTCCTTTTTCTTGCCACGCTCTAACAATTCTAATTTTATGTTCTGGAGAAACCCTTGCATAAACACGTTTATCTTCAACAAAATCTTTTAATTGCTCATCACTTAAATTATCGATTTCACTACCTTCAACCGCTTGTGATTCATCAGTTAAAATTCCTATTCTTTTAGCAATAGCTGAAGCCGTAATTTTATGGTCACCTGTAATCATAATTGGAATAATCCCCGCTTTGATACATTCTTTTACAGCAGCAGCACTTTCAACTCTTGGAGGATCCATCATTGAAATTAAACCTAAGAAAATTAAATCATTTTCATCTTCAGGTACTAATGTCTTTTCTTGATCAAATTTTCGATAAGCAACTGCTAATACACGTAAACCATTTTTCGAAAATTCTAAATTCATTTCATTTATTTTTTTGATATCATTTTCATTAATTGGTAATACTTCACCATTTTTTCTAATATATTTTGCTCTTTTAAGCAAAACATCAACGGCACCTTTAGTAACCATTGTATAACCATCTTTTAAAAGATGGAATGTTGACATCATTTTACGATCACTATCAAAAGGTAATTCGCTTAATCTTGGATATGCTTTTCTAACTCGTTGTGGCGGAACTCCTAGCTGATCAGCTAAATTAATTAATGCTGTTTCTGTAGGATCTCCAATTTCTTCTCCATCAATATTAGTTGAATCATTACACAAAATACTCAATCTCATCAAATCTTTGTGAACTGGATTAGATGGATCAATATCTTTAGCTACAATTCTTTTTTCATCAATATAATAATCTTCAACTGTCATTTTGTTTTGAGTTAGAGTTCCTGTTTTATCTGAACAGATAATTGAAACACTACCTAATCCTTCAACAGCTTGTAATTTACGAATAATTGCACCTTCTTTAGCCATCTTTTGTGTACCAAAAGATAACACAATTGTTACAATTGAACTTAAAGCTTCAGGAATTGCTGCCACCGCTAAAGCAACCGCAAACATAAAGGCATCGCCAATATTTCCACCTTGATAAATATTTAGTCCAAACAAAATTGCACAAAATACAATAATTATAATAGATAATTTTTTACCAAAATTATCTAAATTAACTTGTAACGGTGTCTTTTTTTCTCCAGTAGACTTTAATAATTGGGCAATTTTACCAACTTCTGTTTCCATTCCAATTGCAGTTACTAAAAATTTTCCACGCCCATAAGTAACAAAACTACCAGAATATACCATATTAGTACGATCGCCTAAAGCCACTTGACCATCAATAATATCCGTCTGTTTTTCAACAGCTAAACTTTCTCCAGTCAATGCACTTTCATCAACTTTCATACTTGCATTTTCAATAATTCTTCCATCAGCTGGAATATAATCTCCCGCCTCTAAATGAACCTCGTCTCCAACTGTTACTTCTTTACTTGGAATCTCAATAATCTTACCATCTCTTAAAACTTTAGCACTTGGCGATGATAACTCTTTTAAACTATTTAATGATTGCTCAGCCTTAACTGTTTGAACAGTTCCCAAAATTGCATTGATTGTAATAACAATCAAAATTACTATTGCACTTTCTAAATCTCCTAAAAAGCCAGATATCAATGCTGCAATAATAAGAATTATAACTAAAAAATCCTTATATTGCTCTAAAAAAATCATTGGTATACTTTTTGCTTTAGTTTCAACAAGCTCATTTAAACCATATTTTTCTTGATTAACTTTAACTTGTTGATTACTTAATGGTTCTAATGACCCATTAACTTCTTGTCGAACTGAATCAATGTCTTTGTTGTAAAATGCGCTCATATTTTTTCCTCCATTTTTTTACATACAATAAAAGAGACTTTTATTGCATGTTTATGATGCAATAAAAGTCTCGCTGTTCCATTACGTTCCGGATGAGTAATCATCGTATTGACGAAAGCGTAAACACTTATTAAGTAGTGCCAGCTACTCCCTTTTATTTAAAAAATATTATACCCTTTATTTTTATAAATATCAAGCTATTTATAAAAATAAAAGTGAATTTGATAAAACATACTCACTTAATTTTAATATTTTGTAATATAGCATAAAAAATACTTTTATTTCCTATATATATTCAATTATTTTTTTAATCAACATAAAGTTAAAAATTATTTTTTCATAAAATTCTCTTAATA
>OBXC01001670.1_pt1 | contig 10296 bp, 7 predicted proteins | sample 1538111 | NCBI WGS metagenome assembly OBXC01 (sample SAMEA2580137, study PRJEB22360) | human gut metagenome | biome: human gut; feature: human-associated habitat; material: faeces | place: Denmark | collected 2008/2010 | reverse complement strand
AAAAAGCACAACGTCTCTTATATTAATACCGCCGATCTGAAAATCGTACCAACGGTCTATATAGTTATACGCATAGAGGAAGTCCTTCAGATATCCATTTGCGATAAGATTTTCCTCTACCATCAGTTCTGCTGCTTTATTTGTAGTATTTACCGGATACTGCGGATTTGATGCCGCCATGGAAATAAGCACCTGCTCCATCTCTGATTTGACAACATTGTTATAATTTTTCCGGTATACCGACAATACAGAAACGCTGTCTTTTTGAGAAACTCTCGTTTCAATATCTCCGTCAAAATCATATCCCTTTGCCGCAGTCAATAGTTTATTAAACTGCGTTGTTGTCGTACTGACAACATAGTTTCTAAAGTTAAAGTGAACAGGGATCTGCGCTACTTTGTACGAAGCAATATTTTCCCTTGTATCAATATATGTAATATTATAGATCAACGGTGTTGTTTCATCTGTAAACTGAATACGGATCTTTTTTATATCCTGAACTGTCTTATCGGATAATGCCACAATTCTGTTGCCACGGTCATCCATCGGATAGACCGCAAGCACCGTCTTTTTATTTAATACATGCGACGGATCAACCTTATTTCCGTCTTTGACGATCTGTTCATATGTATAGAACGGCATAAACAACCGCAAGTTTTCATAAATCAGTTTTCGATCTGCCTGATAATCCTTTACAGATTCCAGACTGTCCATAGCCGCAATCTCTTCTGCATTTTTCTGCGCGATAAAACTGATCACTTCTGCCGGAGTCTCTCCTGCCATCTGCGGCTCTTCCGTTTCTTCATCCTGTACCGGCGCCTGTATGTAAACTACTTCTTGCGAAGACGCGTTGTTTGAATCTCCTTCCGAGCCCTCTCCTTTTGAAGTATCTTCTTCCTCAGCTCCGTAAACATCACCTTCTGCCTTTAAACGAGGTCTTTTTCCACCTGCCACATCATCCAGATACCAGATCTTCTCATCCCATTTAAGTGTATCTATATAGAAGGTTTTATTTGTAATCTGCGCTGCTGTCGCTTTATCGATTTTTCCTGTATGTTCAGGAGTTTGAGTTCCCTCATCATTTGAAACGCTTCCTGTATACTCGTAGTTCTCTGTATAGTTCGTTAAAACATTTTCCGCCGTACTGTTTCCTGCAAAAGAATATTCCTTCGGACCAAAGGAAATATTGTGCTCTGCTTTTGTAACCGCTTCTGATCCTACTCCGCTTTCTGCAACGAAATTACCGACCATACATGCCGTTTTCGCCGCTTTTTCAGATGATTTTTTCGGTGTCTCTTCCGGTTTTTCCTCTGCCTTTTGACTTAATGTAAGCTCACTGAAGTTATTGATCAGCTCTGACTTTTTAATGACAGCCGCAAATCCGCCCTGCAGGTCGCCTTCAGTTGCTGCGAATGTCTCTTTATCCGCCGTTCTTCTTGCATAACTGTTTTTAACGACTGAATCTCCTAAAATCTCTGCCGCAAATCCACCTGCACGTTTTCCGTTTACTGTGGCGTTGACAGAACATTCTTCTACAGTTGTCTTATTCATACTTGCAACAAGACCTGCTACATTACTTTGTCCCGTAACGCTCATATCTCTGACATATACGTCTTTGATAAGAGTGTCTGCCTGTGAAGTTTTTGCCAGAGCCGCAACTTTATCTGTTCCCTTCTGATTGATCTCGCCTTGTACAAGCTTCACGTTTTCAATCGTCGCTCCATCTAACGTATCGAACAACGGAATCTTCTGACCGATGATCTGATGGCCGTTTCCTTTTAATGTTCCTTTAAATATTCCCGGGATAACCGCTGTTCCCGACGCTGATTCCGATATATCGATATCTGTAGTCAGAACATACACACCTGACAAATCATTTTTAATATTCTTCAGGTCGGCTGCCGATGCGATTTCCTTTGTCTGGAGCATTGTCGTCATATTTGAGTCATTGTTTCTAAGGATTGGAGTTTTTCCTTCTTTCAGAGGAGCAAAATCCCAAACGTCTTCACTCCAGCCCATGTTCGTGTAAAACTCTTTTTGTGAAAGTTTATCCACTGTAACATCTGTGATCTGAGTCAGATTCGTATTTCCGGTACGACTACTCTCTCTTTTCAGTCTGCTTTCTCTTAAACTATAAAGATTTTCAATCTGTGCCGTAGTATATTTGATAGTTTCAGTTGATCCATCAAACTTATATCCTGCATTTCCGGTACTGTATGAAACATTGCTCTTTAGTACACCTGTCGCATCAGCCTCTCCTATATATCCGATGAATCCTCCTGGCTGTCTGTTGGTTCCAGTCAGTTCCATATTGATAGCGGCATAACAATTTGTTACTGAAAAGTTTGTTTTACAGTTATGCCATCCGATCAGTCCGCCAAGCGCCCCATTCGTTCTATTTCCTCGAATTGATCCAACAGCATATGAATTTTCTACAATATTAGGACCTTCATTTTGATTGGACATTTGACCGATTAGTCCGCCCGTCGTATTGAAAGATCCTGTAATCTCCAGATTAGCAGAGCATTTACTTACTTTCGCATAATCCATACGCCCTACAAGACCTCCGAGAAGTTCTCGGCTGTTTGTACTTTTCAAACTTCCACTTACATGTACGTTCTCGATCACAGCATCTTTCTGAGCTTTATTCGCTATTGTTCCACCACCTGCATCTTTATAACTGTTTACTTTTGTAATGGAAACATTTTCAAGTTTAACATTTTGTACCTTACCTCCAGAAACCGTTCCGAACAGAGTTGTTGTCAGACCTTTGATCTTATATCCATTTCCGTTAAACGTACCGCTAAATGTCGGAACAAGGTAATCATCTCCCTGAACCATACTTGCGTCTATATCATACTCCAGAGTATAAGTTCCGCCTGGATTTGCCTTCATTTGATCGATCAGCGACTGCATCGTAATATATTTTGTAGATACTTTATCGTTAGACTTCGTACCAAACTCTACAACCGCGCCTTCGATCGTTTGTCCTGCCTGAGAAGTAGTATAATCTTTTCTGTCAAGTTTAAAACTTACTTTTCCTGTTTCTGTCTGCGGTGCGATCACTTCCGTAATTCCCGCAAATATCTCAGGCTGATCTTCCATCTCAACTTTCACAAGATAATCTTCTTTTTTAAATTCTGTAAGATTAAACTGTGATACTTCTTCTACAGTTTCCACTCCGGCTTCTGACGTTGTCTTATGGTACAGTGTCACACCGGACACTTTTCCAAGACGAAACGAGATCTTTTTTTCTTCTTCCGGCAGTTCTTCCGGCGTATCTACCGGAGCGAGAATGTTATCTTAAAGCCACTGTTTTGTCTCTTCCGTCTCTGTAGTTCCGTTTACAGCCTCTTCTGCAATCCGATATACCTGACGGTCGATTTCACTCTCACTGTATACAACTTCTGTCGTTGTTTTTTTCTTTCCGTCGTCTTCTGTCACAGTTCTCGTGATTTCTGCATAAGCTCTCGCCGCGTAATCATTTTTATATCTTTCTTTCGGCAGATTTGCCAAAACGGCTGTAAAGTAAATCCTATCATTGTCTTCTGAAAATTTCTTTACTGCCGGTACTTTTGCCGGCTTATAGACCGAGCCGTTATAAAGGTACTTGCCGTCAAGCGTCAATGCCTGACCTTCTGTCAAATACTTTTTCGGAAGCAGTACGATTCCATAACTTACCGTCGCTCCGCTTTTTTCCAACTCTTGAATATATGATTTCTTGATGCAGGCAACCATTCGCAGCCCCATCGGATCGATCGTACGAATCTGCCCTCCAACCATCTGTATGTTTACATCTTGTATCTGCGGCTCGGATGCCTTAACCGGAACGGTAAACTGCGTCAAAAGCAGCGCCGCCAGAAAAAGTATCCATAACCCTAATCTCTTTCTCTTTTGATTCATCCCTCTCATATTCCTTCCTTAATATATACCTGTGATCCACCCCGGTTCATTCACCTGCGGCAATGCCGGTTTCTGCGGGGTTGACGGTTGTTCATCCGGTACGGACGGTTTCTCATCCGGTACGGACGGTTTCTCATCCGGTACGGACGGTTTCTCATCCGGTACAGACGGCTTGTCATCCGGTTTTGATGGCTTCTCGTCCGGTTTGGATGGTTTCTTATCCGGCTTCTTTGATGTATCTGTATCTTTTGATGACTCCGGTTTTTTTGCCCCGCCTGATTGCTTAGAAGAATCCGACTTTTGAGAAGAGCCTGACTTCGTCGAAGAATCTTCTTTCTTCTCCGTTTTCTCGCTCGTCACATCTTCTTTTCCCGACGCCTTTTCTCCCTCGAAAAGCTCCTCCAAATCTACAACATTGTCGCGTGAATTCAAGCTTTCAATTTCCGCAACTTCATCTGATACGATCTGCTTTTCATTTTCTTCTGCATTTTTGCCGTACATATTCCATACGAACAGACCGCCTCCTGCTAGCACACAGACTGAAAGTCCTACCGCAGCAGCTTGCACAAGTTTCTTGTTCTTCTGCATCTTCATGCTTTCCCTCCTTACAAAATATACCTTTACATAAATATAACCGGAGAGTTGTGGAATAGATCACGCAAGACTCCGGTTATTATTCTGTTACACTATTTTTCCCATTTGATAATATACTTTCTTTTTTTACTTTCTGCAAGCGTTTTTTACAAAAAACAACGAATTTCCAGTATTTTACGAATAGTGCATCTTTCCCCTCTATTTCAGTTCCTTTGCCCCGCTGTAAAATTTCTATAATCCGGTTACGCAAACTGACTCATATAAAGAGCCGCATATTTCCCGTTCTTTTTCATCAGTTCTTCATGATTTCCGACTTCTTTGATATCTCCGTCTTCCATATAAAGGATCATATCTGCGTCACGGATCGTAGAAAGTCTGTGGGCGATCACAAAACTTGTGCGTCCTTTCATCAGTTCTGCCATCGCTTTTTGAATAAGAACTTCCGTATGGGTATCTACGTTACTTGTCGCCTCGTCTAAGATCATGATCTCAGGATCGGAAGCGATCGCTCTTGCGATCGTCAGAAGCTGGCGTTCTCCCTGCGAAATGTTCTCCGCTCCTTTACTAAGCGTCATATCGTATCCGCCCGGGAGTGTTTTGATGAAACTGTGGGCGCATGCCGATTTCGCGGCTTCTACTATTTTCTCTTTCTTCATATTATCCTCGGCATATCCGATATTCTCTCCGATCGTTCCTTCAAACAGCCATGTATCCTGAAGAACCATACCGAATCTGTCGCGCAGTTCTTCCCTTGGCATATCCGTGATCTTAGTTCCGTCCACTTTGATCGATCCGTTATTTACCTCATAAAAGCGCATCAAAAGATTGATCAGCGTTGTTTTTCCCGCTCCGGTAGGTCCTACTACCGCAACTTTCTGCCCCGGTTCTACCGTCAAATCGATCCCGTTCATCAAAAGATGATCCGGCGTATATCCGAACGTCACATTTTCAAATGTAACGCGACCGCTGCGGTCATCAGGTACGATGCACTGGTCTGAATCCGGAATTTCCTCTTCTGCGTCAAGCAGTCCGAAAATACGGTTTCCTGCTGCCGCTGCCGCTCCGAAACTTCCTACCATTCCGGCGATTGCGGAAAACGGCTCTGCAAAACGCCATGTATACTCCAACATAGCCTGTACGTTTCCGACTGAGATCTTTCCGGCGATCGCCCAGAGACATCCTAAAGCGGCGCAAAGAACATACCCAAGATCATTCACAAGAGTTGTAATCGGACTGATCGCCCCTGCTGTTGTCTCCGCTTTTCTTGAACTGTTTTTAAGCGCGTCATTCAACTGAGAAAATTTCTTTTTCGCACGTTCCTGATAATTAAACGTCTGCACAACGGACTGTCCGTTATACATCTCTTCTACATATCCGTTCAGCTTACCGAGAAGCTCCTGCTGTTCTCCATAATACTTTTCGCTCGCTTTCATCACTCCTGCGGCGCTCAATAGAGAAAGAGGCACCATAACAATCGGGATCAAAGACAGCTTCGGGCTGATCATCAGCATCATAATAAGTACGCCGATGGCAGTCGTAACCTGTGTTACGATCGAAGTTAAATTCTGACTGATCGTATTGTTGATCGTATCTACATCGTTTGTAATTACACTGAGAATATCTCCGTGTGTATGAACGTCATAATAATTCAGTTTCAGCCGATGCATTTTCTCATCGATTTCCCTGCGGATCGTCTGCATCACATTTGCAGTGATCTTTGCCATACCGAATCCCTGCAAAAAGGAAAACAACTGTGATACAAAATATAACGCTGCCAACGCCGCCAAAAGCCAGATGATCGTTTCCCAGTAAAAAACTTTATCGGCAATACTTGCAAACAACGTCGTCGTCACCTTTCCTACAAGAAACGGAGCAAGAACCATAAAGGCAGTGCTGATAACTGCTGAAAGCAGTACAAAAAATAACCGAAGTCTGTACGCTTTTAAATAGCCCAGCAGCCTCTTAAATATTGTCGTATTTTTCATATCAAAGCGCCTCCTTTCCTAACTGAATCTCTGCAATTTCCCGATAAAGCGGACAAGTATCCAACAATTCCCTGTGCGTTCCGTTTCCTACGATCTGCCCGTCGTCAACTACTAATATCCGGTCTGCGTCAAGAACTGTGCTGATCCTTTGCGCTACCATGATGACCGTTGCATCTTCGATGCTTTCCTTCAGATTCTGACGGAGCTGACGGTCAGTCTTCATATCTAAAGCAGAAAAACTATCGTCAAACACATAAATTTCCGGTTTTTTCATCATCGCTCTCGCTATCGCCATACGCTGACGCTGCCCGCCGGATAAGTTCGTGCCGCCCTGGGCGACCGAATCGTGATATCCTTCTTTCTTCTTACAGATAAACTCATCCGCACAGGCAGTCTTTGCCGCCTGTTTCCAGTCTTCTTCCGTTCCGTTTTCATTTCCGAAATTAAGATTATCTGCAATATCTCCCGAGAAAAGAACGTTTTTCTGCGGTACGTATCCGATCAAAGAACGAAGATCTTCCGTGCGGTATTCTTTCGCGTTCACTCCGTCGATCAGCACTTCTCCGAACATCGGATCATAAAGTCTGGGGATCAGTTTTAATATACTTGATTTTCCCCGTCCCGTTCCTCCGATGATCGCCGTAACTTCTCCCGAACGGGATTCAAAACTAATATCTTTCAGGCTCATCCGCTCCCGGATAAGCGAATGTCACATGACGAAACTCAACCGTTCCGCGCACCGGACGATTTTCCATCTGAAACTTTCCACCCCGTATCGAGCTGTCTGTCTGCAAAACTTCCGCGATTCGTTTCGCACATGCATAACTTGTAGGAAACATCATAATGACAAGAGACAGCATCATCACAGATGTAAGTACCATACTGATATACTGGCTGTTTGCCACTAAAGAACCTACTTCCATAGCGCCTGTACTTACATAATATGCGCCCATGCCCAATACAGCCGCCGTCGTCACTCCGAAGATCACACTGATAGCGGGCATCAGAAGGCTTGTGATCCGCCCTGCTGCCATTGCCGTCATCGCATAATCTTCATTTGCCTCTTCAAAACGTGCATTTTCTGTCTTCTGCTTATTAAACGCGCGGATCACGCGTACTCCTTCCAACGATTCCAAAAACAATCTGTTGATCTGATCGAGCTTTTTTCTCAGACGGATCGAATACTTCGATGCCAGTACCATGATGATCGTCAATACAGTCAGAAGAACCGGTATCGCGACAAGAAGACCCGAACTGACTTCTCCTCCCGTAGCCGCGGAAAACACTAGTCCTGCCGCAGCCATCATAGGCGCAAGCAATCCGACTCTAAGCAGCAATGTCAAAAAGTTCTGTACATTCGTAATATCCGAAGTGCTTCTTGTGACAAGACTCGCTGTTCCGAACCGGTCCATCTCTGCCGCCGAGAACTCCTGCACTTTAGAAAAGACCTGAGTTCTAAGCTGTGCCGCAAAATCTGTAGAAATATAAGATGCAATCTTAACAGAGAGAAAACTGATCACGCAGGAAAACAATGTTACTCCCGCCATGATCACGGCATACATCCAGACAATACGGTTTTCTCCTTCCGCCACGCCATGGCTGATCATCTGTGCCAAAAACGACGGTAAAAGCATCTGCCCTACTGCCGACAGCAATACAAGCAAAAACAACTGAACGATCTGACCCGGCCTTAACTTTACTTTTGAAAATATTGTTTTCATCCCTGGTCAGCCTCCTCTCTTTTCTTATGCGGCGTTTTCTCTGCCACTTTGATCTTGGACAATCTGAACATCACCGTTCCAAGCGCATATTTCTGCAGATCTATATACGCTTCTTCCGAAACCTTTTCTCCGAAATTCATAATCTCCATTTCCCCGCTTGCTCCCGTTATAAAAATATCAGACGACGTAAATCCGTTTTTCAAATAAAATTTTCTGCGGGCAATCCTCTGTTCTTTGTTCTCTGCCTTATCATCAAGGCGCTCGATCAGAAGAACAATTTTTTTATCTTTGTACTGCCTGCACACATTCTGCATAATATAACTTCCGGTTCCTCTGCTGCGAACTTTAGATGACACTGCCAGATAATCTGCCATTACCATATCTTTATATGGAATAAGGACGATAAATCCCAACACCTGTTCACCTTCGGTTCCTGCCATAACAACCGCTTTTTTCGTTTTTACGGAATGCCGCAGTGCAAAATATGGTTTTCTCTCCCGCTTCGGAAATGCTTCCATATAAATTGTTTTTATCTCTTTCCACTGTTTCTCCTCGGCACATATAAACTCCATCCCGATCTCCTTTCTGCGCTTTATCATTGATTTTCTTCTTTTCATCATGTATCATATAATGTACAGTAACTGTACAGTCAAGGAGTTTTTTATGAATCGAAAAAATTATTTATATTCTTCCGGGGAATTTGCAAAACTGACCGGAGTCAACAAACGCACGCTGCACTATTACAATGAAATCGGGCTGTTCCGCCCCGAAATTATCGGAGAGAACGGATACCACTACTATACATGCTTTCAATTTACAGAGTTAGAACTGATCCTTACATTGCGCAAGATCGGTCTGTCCATAGACGAGATCAAAGATTACTCATCCCGCCCTTCCGACGAATCTTTTACAGAGATGATGACAAAAAAGAAAAAGCTGATCGACGAGTCCATCGAACAGCTTTTATCTGCACAGGCTTTTTTAGAACAAAAAGCAGAGAGATTAAAAATAGGAATGTATTCGCAGCACGGAACGATCGAACGCTGTACGCTGCCCGAGAGAAAGATCATCTTCTCATCCCCTATTTCGGGAGAATACGACGAAGACGATTTTTCCATCGCCGCGGAGTTCTCTCTCCGCCTGAAAAAATTATTTCATCTTTATGACAATTTCGGAAGCTGTATTTCCATAGAAGATATCCAAAAAAACAGTTTTAACAGCTATCACTCCTTCTTTGCATACTGCCCGCAAACTTCTGACGTATATGATGAAATCCTGCCTGCCGGAACATATCTGCGCGCTTTTTGCATCGGTGACTGGGGAAAACTTCCCGAAATCTACCGCTCGATCCTTTATTATGCCCGCAAACACAATCTGACGCTTACAGGGTATGCATACGAAGAAGGACTAAATGAAATGTCTATCAAAGACCGAAGTGATTACATTACGATGATCACAATTAAATGTGACTGACTGCGATCTTGATCACATTATCTTTTCTATTTTCAAAAATATCATATGCCTGTTCTATTTCTTCCAGCGGAAATGTATGTGTGATAAGCGGCGTTGTGTCGATACGTCCCTGCTCGATCAGTTTCAATATCTCATCGCAGTCACATCCGTCTACGCCTCCTGTTTTGAAAATAAGATTTTTCCCGTACATTTGCGGAAGCGGAAGCGTCTGGTTTTCTTCATAGAGCGCCACGACTGTGACAATCGCATTCGGGCGCGCGACCTTCCATGCAAGTTCAAATGTATCCGAGCTTCCCGCCACTTCCAAAACTCGATCCGCCCCGTTATGCCTGCTGTTTTCTTTCACGAATCGTTCTGCATCCGTCTCTTTCGGATTCACGACAAGTACGTCCGGATAATGTTCCTTTACAAATGCGATCCTCTTCGGATCTACTTCGCATAAAATAATCTTTTCGGGATTCTTAAGCATCACGCACAAAAGCGTACAAATTCCCGTAGGTCCTCCTCCGATAATGACGACCGTATCCTCTTCTCCGATCTCTGAAATCCGCGCCGCCCAAAACCCGGTTGCGAGGACGTCTCCTACAAAAAGAGCGGCTTCATCCGTCACCGAATCCGGA
>OBXC01001657.1_pt1 | contig 10384 bp, 10 predicted proteins | sample 1538111 | NCBI WGS metagenome assembly OBXC01 (sample SAMEA2580137, study PRJEB22360) | human gut metagenome | biome: human gut; feature: human-associated habitat; material: faeces | place: Denmark | collected 2008/2010 | reverse complement strand
CCTCGAAGTTCGCTCTCAGATCCATCATGATATCCTCGGGGGAACCCTGAGCCACGCCTACCTCGTGCTCGCAGGCCCATGCCATGCCTTCGCTCTCCTGTAATTTAAACTTGGAAGCCGGAACGCCGCACTGAGGACATTTCTCAGGAGCCTGCTCACCCTCATAAACGTAACCGCAAACTGTACAAACCCATTTCTTCATAGTCTTGATCTCCTTTATTATATAGTGTGTGGGAACCGGGGATGCCCCGGAACCCTGTTAACATTGCGAATCGATAATAGTAATTATTACTGATATCAATATAAATGATTTATGCTGTTTTGTCAATAGTTTTTTGATCTTTTTTTGGATTTTCCATATCCATACAGGACTGGCACTGGCCAAAAAACAGAATGGAATGAGAATCAATATGTCCCGGCGCATGGCTCTGGACTGCTGCATTTAATTCATCCATTTCCTGAATATCCATATCATAGACATGGCCGCATTCTCTGCATACAAAATGGTAGTGGGGCGATACATCGCCGTCATAGTGGTCTGCTCCGCTTCCGCAGCTTAATTTACGGATCTCGCCCGTCTCCACCAGCAGATTTAAGTTCCGATAAACGGTTCCCAGGCTGATATTGGGAAATTCCTCCCGAATGCTGGCGTATAGGGCGTCTGCCGTTGGATGATCGCACCGGTTCATCAAGCTGGCTTTGATGGCTTCCCTCTGACGGCTATACTTTAAAACTTTCATAGGCGTCTCCTTCTAATATAATAATGATAATAATTACTGTTTATATTATAAGGAGTTCTGCTTTTGATGTCAAGGCAAAACAGATAAAAACATCAGCTTCAGTCATTCTTGTAAGGAATCCTCTCCAACGCAATCCTGATAAACTCATGGGTTGCCCTGGACATATAGTGTCCCTTGTGGTAGCCCAGCCCCAGAGTGCCGTGGGCCCGGGAGTAGTTTAATGGGTAGAGATTCAGCCCCGTCTGATGGGTCAGGGGATTTTTGTTGGTATTTGCGGCATGATCCGGGGACATGAACATCCGGGGATAAAAGGTGATCCCCATTCCCTTGACGCTGAGTGCAAGTGCCGTTTCTATGTTTTCCGTCTCCAGAACGATATGGGGAGTTACCTGAGCATCTTCAAAAATTTCATCTGCAATGGTGCGCACCCGATTTCCCTTATTTAAAAGTACAAAGGGGCAGTTTTCAAGGAGACGTACATCGGCGCCCTGCTCCATCTTTTTGCGAAGCTCATCCCACCCATCGGGATGGGCTTTTTTCAGGACTTCATCCGGAACCACCAGAAGGATCTCCTCCTGGCAGATGGGTACGGTGTCTACATTTTCTGCCGTAAAGGGAAGCAGATCGATCATCAGGTCGATGGTTCCATGGAGGAGGTCATTTGCCAGTTCGCTTGAATTGCCTTCGATCAGATGAAGTTCGATGCCCGGAAATTCAGACTGGTAGGTAGGGAGGATTTCCGGCAGGATAAAACGGCCTCTTGTGTGCGAAACGCCGATGGAAAGCTGGCCGGTGGAGAAATCCTTGATATCAGCGATTTCCCGGTAGGTTTCATCCTTTAAATCCAAAAGTTCTCTGGCCCGAACCTTTAGGGCCTGCCCCGCATAGGTCAAAGTCAGCGGGGAGGTGCGGTTAAAAAGGACAACGTCAAATTCCTTTTCCATATTGGAAATGTGATTGCTTAAGGACTGCTGGGAAATATAGAGCCGTTTGGCGGCCCGCGTAAAATTCAGCTCTTCGGCAGCTGCCAGAAAGTATTCCAGATTTAAAAAGTTGATCATGTTCGGTTGTTTCCTCCCTGAGGATGAGATAATGCGTTATAAAAAAGCTCCGGTTCTTCCTTTAAAAGCCGGTCCAGAGACGGGATAAAGGCTGCGGCTTTTGAGAGAGAGGTATTTACTACCAGTTCCTCGGGAAAATGGAGATCAGCTAAAAGCCTGTGGGCCATTTCGTGGTTTCCCACATCATTTTCACAGTGTGCGTCGCTGTCTATAATGATAGAGGTTCCATAGCGCATACAGGCAGTCAACAGCTGTTCATAATTTTCTCTGGCACCTTTTCTGGAAGAGTTGGGAGCAAGAGAGTGGCTGTTGAGTTCCAGGAGTTTATGATGCTTTGCAGCCGCAGCAGCTACTGCGGTCCAGTCGGCAGGCAGACGGGAATCATCGGGATGGCCGATGATGTGGATCAGAGGGTTCTCCATGACGCCCAGATAGGCATTTGTATAGTCGGATACAGTGCCGTGATTGTCGATACAGGGGGTGTGGAGGCTGGCAATCGCGTAATCTATTTTTTGCAGGTAATGATCCTCTAAGTCTACTCGTCCTGTATGATCAAGAATGTTCAGCTCGGTTCCCATTAAAACCGGTATTCCACGGATCACTCTGGGGATCACGTCAAAATTACTGAAATAGAATTTGTGGCAGCTTCCGGGCATAGCGGGAGCGTGTTCGGAACAGCCGTAAAGGGCCAGTCCTTTTTCGGCAGCGGACTGGGCCATTTCATAAAGCGTGTTGTAGGCATGGCCGCTGGCGATGGTATGTGTATGAAGATCTAAAAGATCGATCATGAAAATATCCTCCTTATGAAATAAATGCAAGTGTTCTTCCTAAAATATAGCACAGGAAACTTTCCGGTACAAAGGAAAAAACAGCAAAAATAAAAAACAGGAATAATTTTTCTGAAAAAGTATAGAAATATCAGGTGGTTTGCTGATATAATGTAAAAAGCTGAATATCCAGACAGTCTGAAAGGATCAAAACAGACTGAGACAGGGAATGAAAAGCGGAAGGTGAGGAGAAGAACATGAGCGAAGACATGAATAAGGAATTGGAGACAGAGGTTAAGGCAGAGGAGCCTGTTGAAACCATGGAGGATTATGCGGCTGAACTGGAGGCTTCCTATGCGGCTCTGGATCAGAGAAGAGATATGCCGGAAGACGACAGCGCTGAGGGACAGAAGTGGGCTGAGTTTGCTCAGATGATGGAGGATAAGACCGTTCTCAAGGTAAAGATTTCCGAGGCTGTAAAGGGCGGGGTTGTTGCCTTTGTAGATGAGGTAAGAGCATTTATCCCGGCGTCTCAGCTGTCAGCGGATTATGTAGAAAAGCTGGAGGACTGGCAGGGCAAGCATGTGGAGGCTGTGATCATTACAGTAGATCCGGAAAAGAAGAGACTGGTTCTGTCTGGCCGTCAGGTGGAACGCCAGAAGAGGGAAGAGGCCCGCAAAGAGCGTCTGGCTCAGTTTAAGCCGGGTGATGTAGTAGAGGGCACCGTAGACAGCTTAAAGGATTACGGCGCTTTTGTGAAGCTGGCAGAGGGCGTAGACGGACTTGTGCATATTTCCCAGATCAGTACCCAGCGCATCAAGCATCCGGGAGCTGTTCTCAAGGAAGGACAGACCGTAAAGGTAAAGATCCTTTCCATTGCAGACGGAAAGATCAGCCTGAGCATGAAGGTTCTGGCCGAGCAGGAGACTGCGCGTGAAGAGCATGAAACCTTCAACTATAAAGAGACCGCTTCAGCCACCACAGGCCTGGGGGATCTGTTAAAGGGACTGAAGCTGTAGGAGAGGAAGGGATAGGAATGATCAATATCCCCAAAACGAACGAACAGATCGACCAGTGGCGTTCTGTGATGTTTCTCTATGATTCAGCCTTAAAAAAGATGAATACAAAGATTGAAATCCTAAATAATGAGTTCATAAACAGGTATGATTACAATCCGATTGAGCATATTAAATCAAGGCTGAAGACAGCGGACAGTATTGTAAATAAACTGAAAAAGGACGGGCGTGAGGTAAGCATTGAAAATATGCAGGAGTATCTGAGCGATATTGCGGGTATCCGCATTATCTGCTCCTTTACATCTGATATTTATCAGATCGCTCAGATTATTGCGGGGCAGAGGGATGTTACAGTTCTTCATGTAAAGGACTATATCAAATATCCAAAGCCCAACGGATATAAGAGCTACCATATGGTGGTAACTGTGCCGGTTTACCTTTCAGACGGAGCCGTGGAAACAAAAGTGGAGATCCAGATCCGCTCCGTTGCCATGGATTTCTGGGCCAGTTTAGAGCACAAAATTGCTTACAAATTTGAAGGAAACGCTCCGGAGAACCTTCTGATGGAATTAAAAGACTGTGCGGATATGGTAGATATGCTGGATAAAAAGATGTTTTCGTTAAATGAGGCCATCATAGCCTTTGCGAAAAACCAGCAGGAAGAATAGCCCGGAGCTCCGGGAGAAAAATAAAACCTGCGCCAGCCGGCGGCCTTATGGAACCGGCTGGCTCTTTCTTTTTCCGGTGCTTTGCAAAACGCGGGAGAAGTGCAGGAGAGGATGAGAATGTATCACACACAGGAGGACGAGAGAAAATGAGAGCAGTTGTTCAGAGAGTGACCCAGGCAAGTGTTACAGTAGACGGAGAACTTTTGGGAAGAATTGGAAAAGGCCTTCTGATTCTTCTGGGCGTGGCTGATGGGGATACCAGAGAGCTGACGGAAAAGATGGCAGACAAAATCTGCCGCCTGCGTATTTTTGAGGATGAGAATGGAAAAACCAATTTAAGTCTGGCGGATGTGGGAGGAGAGCTTCTTGTAATCAGCCAGTTTACCCTTTATGCAGACTGCCGCAAGGGCAACCGCCCCAGCTTTGTAAAGCTCTACGAGCATTTTCTGGCCCGGTGCCGGGAACAGGCGGACGTGGTGGAAAAAGGGCAGTTTGGCGCTGATATGAAGGTGGAGCTTTTAAATGACGGTCCCTTTACGCTGATGCTGGACAGTGAGGAGATGTTTAAATAAATCGAAGGTTTGAGTTTCCTCATTTTACACCGTGCTCTGGAGTCTGGTGTTCCGGGCTCCGGTTTCCGGTCATAAGAAAAACTAAGAGGCTGAAATTTTTCTAATGACCTCCAAAGTCGCCCTGTACACCAACTGCCAGAGCACAGCGTAAAATGAGGAAACTCAGGAAAGGAGAAAGACAGTGGAGCTTGTATTATATTATGGGACGAATGATCCCGGAATGAAAAAGCATGAAATGATGATGAAGAGCGTTCTGGTGCGTATGGGTGTGAAAATCCGCAATGTAAAACCGGAACAGGTCATGGAAACCATAGGCTGTCTGGCCGGCATGCCGGGCTTTCAGGAGCAGGAGAACGCGAGCGCTCCTCTTCCTGTGATCCCGGAACAGATGCTGGTGATGAAGGATTTTACCAGCAGCCGGATCGACACCCTGTTATACCAGTTAAGAAAAGTCGGGGTGCCTAAGATCGCTTTAAAAGCCATTGTGACGGAGCACAACTGCGGATGGAGCTTTTATAAGCTGTATGAGGAACTTAAGGAAGAGCACCGGCTGATGACAGAGCAGGCCCAGGCGCCGCAGATGGAGGCCGGAGCGTCTGATGGAGAAGGTTCTTTATGATTGATCCCGTAAGAGAGAGACAGCTTCAGGAACTGGATACGGTTGGAATCTGTACCCGGATCTTGTATCAGGCCAAAAGCGAGCTGTATGTAAATATGCACTTTCTGGATGTGTCCTTAAGCAGCTTGGGGTTTGAGGCAGATTGGGGCCGGAATGGTATATCCACAGATGGGGCGGTGATCTTTTATGATCCGGAATTTCTTTTAAACCTCTATAAAAAGGGCCGTGTATGCGTCAACCGTGCCTATCTGCATATGGTGTTTCACTGCCTGTTCTGCCATATGTATACAAGAAAGGGGCGAAAGAAGGACCTGTGGGATCTGGCCTGCGATATTGCGATGGAAGCGGTGATCGACGGCCTGTACCAGAAATGCGTCCATGTGCCTCAAAGCCCTCTTCGCCGCGAAACCTACCTGCGCCTGAAACGGCAGATGGAGGAGCCGGAGGAGAAAAACAAAATTCAGACAGAAAGGCTGGATGGCAGAGACGGTATTCCCAAACAGGGAAGAACCGGCAGCAAGGTTCTTACGGCAGAGCGCATTTACCGGGCCTTAAGCCGGATGGAGCTTTCTGAACGGAGACTGGGACAGCTTCAGGCAGAATTTAAGGTGGACGACCATGATCTCTGGGAACAGGATGAAAATTCCCGTCAGGCCATTACACGCCAGAACCAGTGGAATGATAAACGGGAAAAAATGCAGACTCAGATGGAAACTATGGGTTCTCAGGATGAGTCACAGGAAAATGAAAGCCTTCAGGATATGCTTCGGGCAGAAAACAGGGAGCGGTACGATTACCGCCAGTTTCTCCGGCGTTTTTCTGTGCTTAAAGAGGAAATTGAGGTGGATCCGGACTCCTTTGATCCGGTTTTTTATTCCTATGGAATGTCCCTTTATGGAAATATGCCTTTGATCGAGCCTCTGGAAACAAAAGAGGTATTTCGGATCGAGGATTTTGTGATTGTTATTGACACCAGTATGTCCTGTTCCGGGGAACTGGTTCAGAGGTTTTTAGAGGAGACATATGATGTGCTTTCTGAGTCAGAGACTTATTTCAGAAAGATACGGATTCATATTTTGCAGTGTGACGATAAGGTGCAGTCGGATGTGCTGATTGAATGTGCAGAGGATCTAAAGGCTTATATGGAGCATTTTCAGATCACTGGCTTTGGAGGAACGGATTTCCGCCCGGCCTTTGAATATGTAAATGAGCTTCGGGCCAAAAGAGAGGTAGACAGGCTTCGGGGACTGATCTACTTTACGGATGGAAAAGGAATCTATCCGGTTCAGGCTCCGGTTTATGATGCTGCCTTTGTATTTATTGAACATTTATATTCCGATGAATCAGTGCCTGCCTGGGCGATGAAGGTGGTTCTGGAGGAGGAGCAGCTTATGGAGATTTCGGGGGGAGATTCGAAGAGAAAGAAGGACAGAGAGTGAATATTAAACGAGCCAAGGAAGAGATAAAGGATACCGCAGCAGCCTATCTTTTAAAGGATGACTGCGGAGAATATGTGATCCCCTCCATCCGCCAGCGGCCGGTGCTTTTGATCGGCCCGCCGGGAGTGGGAAAAACCCAGATCATGGAGCAGATTGCCAGAGAATGTGGTTTGGGTCTGGTTGCCTATACCATTACCCACCATACAAGGCAGAGCGCTGTGGGTCTTCCGTTTATTGAACATAAGGTTTACGGAGGAAAGGAATATGCAGTGACGGAGTACACAATGAGCGAAATTGTGGCTTCAGTGTATGATAGGATCCGCGATACAGGGCTTAAGGAAGGAATCCTTTTTATCGACGAGATCAACTGCGTATCGGAGACATTGGCTCCTGCCATGCTGCAGTTTCTTCAGTGCAAAACCTTCGGAACCCATAAGATACCGGAGGGATGGATCATCGTGGCAGCGGGAAACCCGCCGGAGTACAATAAATCTGTCCGGGAATTTGACGTGGTAACACTGGATCGAATCAAAAAAATTACTGTAGAGCCGGATCTGAAGGTATGGAAGGAATATGCCTATGCGCAGAATATCCATCCGGCCGTTTTATCCTATCTGGACATCCGTCCCCAGTATTTCTGCCAGGTAGAGACCACCGTGGATGGAAAGCGGTTTGTTACGCCCAGAGGCTGGGAAGATCTGTCACAGCTCATTACAGTCTATGAACATCTGGATAAAAGGGCAGATCGGGAAGTGGCAGGGCAGTATCTCCAGCATCCGGCGGTTGCAAAGGATTTTGCCAATTACCTGGAACTGTATTATAAATATCAGAATGAGTATCAGGTAGAGGAAATCTTAAAAGGAGTGATCCGGGAAGAGGTATGTACAAGGCTGGAGCGGGCGCCTTTTGATGAGCGCCTCAGCGTTGTGGATCTGCTCCTTGCAAAGCTGACGGACGGTTTCCGGGAGCTTTATGAAAATAAGGCGGAAATGGAACTTTTGATGGCCCGTTTAAAGGAATTTAAACGGGAGTTGGATTGTTCTCAGGATGTAGTCCCGGCTGTGCGTCTGGCCAGTGTGGCGGAAGAGACAGAGCTTACCAGAATCCACAGAAAGGACAGCGGGCTGTCAGACCGGAGAGAGGACAGGCGGTACCGCAGAGTGGCTGCCCGGTTAGAAAGCTGGGTTCAGGAGATGAAGGGAGCTTCTTTAAATGAGGCAGAAGCGGCCTGGCAGTGGACCAGAGAGCAGTTTATGGAGTGCAGCGACAGCTATGAGAATCAGAAGGAGGCCTGCGCGAAAGCATTGGAACACGCATTTGACTTTATGGAAACGGCCTTTGGAAATGGTCAGGAGATGGTTATTTTTATTACCTCATTAAATACAGGTCCTTGCAGCATAGAGTTTTTAAAGGAATATGAGTGCGAGCGGTATTACCATTATAATAAAGAACTGTTGTTTGATGAACAGGAGGCAGACGTGAGACGGCTTTTGGAGAAAAAATAAAAAAGGAGGTATTCTATATGAAGGTATTGATCGTAGGAGGCGTGGCAGGAGGAGCAGGCACAGCAGCCAGACTTCGCAGAAATGATGAAAACGCACAGATTATCATGTTTGAACGGGGGCAGTATATTTCCTATGCAAACTGTGGCCTTCCTTACTATGTGGGAGGAGTGATCACAGATAAGGGGGCTTTGCAGCTGCAGACACCGGAGCGTTTTCATCAGAGATTTAATGTGGACGTGAGGACAGAGAGTGAGGTTACAGCGGTAGATACAGCAGGTAAGACGGTAACAGTACGTCATGGGGAGGAAACCTATAAGGAAAGCTATGACCGTCTGGTGCTGTCTCCCGGTGCAGCTCCCATCCGTCCTGTAATTCCCGGAATCGAGGAAAATAAGGTATTTACCCTGAGAAATATTCCCGATACCTATCGTATCTACGACCACATAAAGGAAACTGCGCCCAGAAGCTGTGCGGTGATCGGAGCAGGCTTTATCGGTCTGGAAATGGCAGAAAATCTTGCAGAACGAGGTGTGCATGTAACAGTTGTAGAGGGTGCTTCTCATGTGATGCCCCCCATTGATATGGATATGGCTCATCAGGTGCATAATTATATCCGCGCGCAGGGAATTGACCTCTATCTGGGCCAGACCTGTACTGCTATGGACAAGGATGGAGTAATCTTAAAGGACGGAAGGAAAATCCCGGCTGATATGGTTATCTTAAGTATAGGAGTACGTCCTGATACCGGATTTTTAAAGGACAGCGGAATTGAATTGGGAGCCAGAGGGGAAATCCTGGTAAATTCCTACATGGAAACCAGTGCGCCTGATGTCTATGCTCTGGGTGATGCAGCCAGTGTACGTCATATCGTAAGCGGAAAACAGGTCCTGATTCCTCTGGCTTCCCCGGCCAATAAGCAGGGGCGTATTGTTGGAGATAATCTCTGTGGAAGAAAAACGGCTTATAGGGGCAGTCAGGGTACCTCCATCATGAAATTTTTCGGTCTTACGGTGGCTGTGACAGGTGAAAAGGAAGAAAACCTGCAGGCTCAGGGACGTGCTTTCTGTAAGGTAATCACCACCTCTGCTTCTCAGGCTGGATATTATCCCGGCGGTGAGATGATGACAGTAAAGACCTTGTTTGAACCGGATACAGGCCGTATTCTGGGTGCACAGATTGTAGGCGGAAAGGGTGTAGACAAACGTATTGATGATATGGCAAATGCAGTTCGCTTTGGCCTTACAGGCTTTGATCTGCAGGAGATGGAGTTAGCGTATGCTCCGCCATTTTCATCAGCAAAGGATCCGGTAAATATGGCTGGATATGTAATTGGAAACGTAATAGAGAGCCTTATGAAACCGTTCTATGTGGAAGATCTGGATCAGATCCCGGAAGATGCAGTGCGCCTGGATGTGCGTACCCCGGAAGAGTGCCAGAGAGGTATGATACCAGGGTTTATCAATATTCCTCTGGATTCCTTAAGAGAACGCATGGGTGAGCTTGATCGGGAAAAGGATATATATATCACCTGCCAGATCGGCTTAAGAGGTTATCTGGCCCAGAGAATTCTGGATCAGGCTGGGTTTAAGACCTGGAATTTAAGCGGCGGTTACCGGCTTTATGAAATGGTAAAGAAGGATGAGGCAGCTATGGCGGCAGTAGCCGGCATGTGTACGGAGTGCGGAAAGGAACTGTAATAAAGTATTGACGCGGAATGTGTGTTGCGGTAGGCTTGTAATGAGACACATTCCGCGTTTTTATGTGAAATAATCCGAAAGGAGAAGGCAGAATATGAAGATTACCTATATCCACCACAGCAGTTTTCTGGTGGAAATGGAGCAGATTGCGTTGCTCTTTGATTATTTTGAGGGAGAGATCCCTGAAATCCGACAAGATCAGCTGCTGATTGTGTTTGCCAGCCATCGTCATGGAGATCATTTCTCACCTGGAATTTTTGATCTGGCAGAGAATCATCCCAAAATCTGGTTTGTCCTTTC
>OBXC01001656.1_pt1 | contig 10384 bp, 18 predicted proteins | sample 1538111 | NCBI WGS metagenome assembly OBXC01 (sample SAMEA2580137, study PRJEB22360) | human gut metagenome | biome: human gut; feature: human-associated habitat; material: faeces | place: Denmark | collected 2008/2010 | reverse complement strand
TGATCCATAGATGCACGGCTCAGGTTGGCATTGCACAGGTCGGCACCGCGCAGGTTGGCACCGCGCAGGTCGGCACCGCGCAGGTTGGCACCGCGCAGGTCGGCACCGCGCAGGTTGGCACGTCTGCCGCCCTTTCCATTTAGCCAAAGGAGATGCTCCTCCAAGATCTTTTTCAAATCCATCTTATTTCCTCCTCAATGTGGGATTTCTATGACCGCCCACACATCGTCGATGCTCTCCGCGCCCTCCAGGCCGGTGATCTGGATGGTGAGCGGGCCGGTGGGCGTGGGGGCCGGGGTGGTTGCCGCCGGGGTTTCAATGGCTGGCTGCTCCGGCTCCTGGTTCCAGATGATTTCAACTAGTGCAATCAGCGCCAGTAGGAGAAACAGAGCCGCAATGCTCGTTATCAGATAGCGCACAGCCACACCTCCAGCCAGTTAGGCAAGCCACAGCAGAGGATAATGCAGGCGGTAAACACTACCGCGCTCACAGCTTCCCGGCGTGCCCGGCGGCGCTCGTTGCGGGACTCACTCCTCATAAACTCACCACCTTCATGCCTGGCTTGTACTGGAATCTCCGGATTTGAACTACCTCGGCATCCTCAACCGGCTTAATTGCCTGGGCCTCCAGATAGGCATCCACCTCTTCGGCTTTGAAACGAATGCGCCGCCCAACCCGGTATCCGGTAAGCCCGTTCGGCTTCGTAGTCAGCCGATAAACGGTGTAAATACTGACTCCGAAACGTTCGGCCAGATCCTGGGCCGTCAGCATTGGCTTTTGGTTCATAGTGACTCCGCCCTTCTTATCCCATAAAGCCTGTTTTGCAATGCTCATTCCTTCTTGTAGACAACCGCATAGTTCTTCCCGTTGACCGTGATCGGGCTGGGCCTGCCGTGCGCCTCAATCCATGCCTGCGCCTTCTCAACCACGCTCTCGGTATACTGGTAATCTACGCCGTCGTGCCCGTTGTTACAGTATGGGAGCCGTTCGCGCTCGTCCTCCGAGATATCCAGCGTGGAGATAATCGCACCAATGGCCTGGGCATGGGGCACCTTGCCGCCGGATGCCTTGGAGTAGACGCCCAGCTTTTCGGCAATAGCGCTCTTGTCGTAGGTCTGCTTCATGTCCTGGAATGCCATGCGGGGGAGGTGAATCCCATCCTCGGAATAGAAATCGCTGAGAGCCATTGCCTGATACTCTGGCTTGGTGCCCGCCCGGTCGTAGAGCTTTTGAAGGAAACTCGCCGCCCGGTTCTTGGCGTTGAGCAGCATCGCCGTGGCCCGTTTGTCGGCGGCGGCCAGCTCCTCCGGGGTCTTACCGCTCTTTGCGGTCTTTCCGCCGATAGCGGCCTTCTCGCGCTCCTCCATGATGTTGAAGCGGGTCACGTACATGGCGGTAAACTTCGTCCCCTTCTCGCCGGTGAGCTTGTTGGCGATGAACTCACAGCCCTTCTTGGTGACCAGGAAACAGGGGTACTGTTTTCCGCGATTTTCAAATGTGCTTTCGATAAAGAAATCTGACGGCGCAATTTTGCGCTGCGAGATTTCGTCCGCTTCCTGCATGATTTCGATGTAACCCCGAATATCACGGAGCAGGTCTTTGTGGTTTTTCTCCACCATCTCAGCCACTTCGCGGCTGTCCAGGGTTTCCGCTTCTGCGGGGTTGTAGTTCTTAATGTCGTCCATGATGTTCTCCTTTCCAAATAGTCCAGTTTATTGCCCTTCTGATTTGGTATTCTGACTCTGCATAGAAATGATTTGTGCAAGCGCCTCCTTAAAGCGCCCGGCGGCCCCATTCCAACCGTTGCGCCACCCACTGTCTCGTGCTAAAATCAAATTGGCAAGCCAGATGGGAGGTGAAACTTTGAAAACAGATAAAGAACTTGCTGTGGAGCTTATGGGTAATTATCTTCGGGCCGTTTATTCTCAGGAAAAAATGAAGGCCCTTGACCCAGAAGGCTTTAAGAAAATTTTGAACGCCTGCTATGACGCCGTTAAGTCTCTCCCAACTGAGTAAGCGGGTCTCGCACTTCTTTCAGTCGGTCGGCTATCTCACACATAGCCGCTGACAGCTCCGCCAGATTCTCCGGCTTGCTTTCCGAAACCTCGGCCAGTAGCTCCAACTGCTTGCCGAGGATTTCTTTTACCTTTGTGCTGCCCATCAGGTTCACCCCCTTTCTTACTCACCGTCCGGTTTATCGGACTTGCTCTGTGGTATTCTGGCGCTGATCAGAAACAAGTCTTCCAAGAGCGGCGTTCAGCTTTTCCTCCGCGCCCTTTGGCTCCTTGTGTCCGTTAAGTACAACACTGAGATACTTTGGGTTCCAGCCGACCTCAGCGGCAAGCTGCTTGGCCGTGACTCCGGCCAGGTGCATCTTGCCCAGCAGGTCAGCAGTCCACTTTGCAGGCATACCATTGTCACCTTCTTTCTGTTTTGGTAGAATAGCCTCGTAAGGAGGCGTAAAAATGGAAAACGAATTAGTTAGCATTTTGTCTGTTCAAGTATCTATCATTGCTTCGGTGGTATCCATTATCGCAGTTACAATTTGCTCGGTTATTTCAGCTGTAATAACTCAGCGAGGGGCTAAGAGCACAAAACAAACCGAGCTGATTTTCCATGAAATGATTACCGCCTATTATGATTTGCTGCGTGCTGGAGGTGAGTTTTCCGATGTAACCAGTCAAGAGCAAGTCACAAGATTTACAGATGCCTATACACGCGCATTGCTCTTTGCAACCCCAAAGACCAAAGAGTTAATACAGGAATACAGAGACAGCATCACAAAAATATCGGTGTTGAAACTAAATCCGCCTGAGGATTTTATGGAACAGGTTCGCCAACACGAAGATCTGTCTACTGATTTAGTCAACGCTATGCAAAAGGATTTACGAAAGTAAATCGTGGAACATAACAACCAGCAACACAACAGCTAGGACCAAGGCCGGGGCGGCAATCAGCCATGACTTATTGCTCTCCGGGTCTTCTTTTATTAGGTGACACGCTATCAAAGCAGCAACCATAAACGCTAATGACATGACTAGATAAATCAGTAAACGAACTGTTATCAACTCATACACCCCCCTTCCCTCGTTGTTTCTCTAATACTGTCCCCTAGATTTAGACCACCTCCAAAACTTTGCCTTGCTTTTTGGGCAAGGATACGAAAGTTAGTTTTTTGAGATATTGCAGTTGACTTTGGTTAGCTATCAGGGTACAATATAAGTGCCAGCAAACATTGCACCACTGATAACTGCCAAAGTTTGAACCCCCCTCAAAAATAACTTGGGTAAGTTCACATCTATATGATATCTTACTTAGGTTAGATTGTCAATGGGTTTTTCTAACTTCGGTTAGTTTTGGCGTTGTCACCAAAAACCGGAGGTAGTAATTATGTTTTTTGACATATTCAAATTGCTATGCGAGAAAAAAGGAGTTAGCCCCAAAAAGGCAACAGAAGATATTGGACTTAGTAACTCAATTACAACTAAATGGAAAAAAACAGGAGCAACTCCGAAAGGTGACACACTCCAGAGGATCGCCGACTATTTCGGCGTCACCACCGATTACCTCCTGACTGGAGAAGAAACAAAAAAAGCGCCCACCCCGGAGGGTGAGCGCAAAGTCAGCGACGATGATATTAAATTTGCTTTGTGGGGCACAAGGGAGATAGACGATGATGTCCTCGACCGCGTTAGACAGTTCGCAAAATTTGCCCAAGAAAACGAAAAAAATAAATAATGTAGTTGAACTGTATGAGTACGCCGAACAGCAGGGATATGATGTTTATTGGTACAATTTAGACTGCGATGGGCTTGAAAGTATATCTGTTATGCGAGTATCAGATTGCAAATGCTTTATTGCGATTGACCCCTTTACCCTCTTGTCCGATGCCGACGAGTTAGTAAAAGGGCTCCACGAAATCGGACATTGTGATACAGGGTCGTTCTATAACGAGTATGCCGCCTGCGATATTCGGAAAAAGCATGAGAACCGTGCGGATAAACGAGCCATTGAACTGCGCTTGTCCGCTGATGATCTGGATCAAGCCGTGGCTGATGGACATACAGATCTGTGGGATTTGGCTGAATATTTTGGTGTGACTGAGGACTTCATGCGCAAAGCCGTCTGCTGGTACACGCATGGAAACTTAGCGACAGAATTGTATTTTTAGCTTGTTTTAGGAATAGGATAGGCAAAAAAATACCCCGTCTGTTCAAGACGGGGCACAAGTGATGGTTAGTTTGTATGGGGCTTTCAAATTGGCTGGAGGCAAGGATTCCAGGTCAAGGCATGCAAACAGCTCCAACGCCATTGACAGGTTCCCGCTGTCCCGCTTCCGGCCCTGAATCAGTCGCCCGTCTTGGGCGGTGTACTCGAATGCGATTTCTACCCCTCCGTTTAACGTCTGTGCTCCTGGGCTCAGATCAATGTACTGTTCCATGTCAAGCCTCCCTTACTTTCTGAAAAGGGTTGTTAGTATGCGTTCATTTGATAATTCCTATAGCACATACAAGTATATTATTCCTCTGTTGTTGGATGCTCCAGACTACGAATTAAGGTCTTCCATATATGCCATGTTCCACTGTCTGGATAATTTTATGAATACAATCATGCTTGAATTGGGCCGAATCAATACCTCCAACAGCAAACTAAAAAATATGGCTAATCGAAGAGTCGAGAAATTCGAAGAAAGACTATGGTTTACAACCTTATGGGCGGATTATTATTTTTTCCTCAATACAACTGAACGGACGTACAGGCTGGCAATGAATCTATACGACAAACTGTGTTTACCAGAAAAATCAAAGGAGATCAGAGAAAGCAAGGTCTTTAATGAAGCTCGTCTGATGCGGAACAAGATAGAACATATTTATGAAGGACTATCTAAGCAGGGAGAATATTTTTCGCAACAGTATGGCTCAATGGGTGAAAGCAATGAAATCGAAATTGACGGAATATCTTTTGAAGCAAACGAGACTTCTTTGCAACCATTATACCAAATTTATGAGGATATTTCAAAGATAATCACAGAAAGATACATCACCCCCAACAGAGAGCTTGTAGACCGAATATGGAAGAATGTACTGTAACAACAACGTATATCTAACGCAGAAAAAGGAGGTTTTTCATATGTTAGACGAAAAAGATTTGCAGGCAATCGCACAGTTGATGGAGAAGCAGAAACAGGACATTATGTCTGAGACAAAGGGTTTGCTGGCTCAGCAGAAACAGGACATCATGCACGATGTAAAGGTTTTATTGGACACGGAGGTCACCACCCGGTTTAACCTTCTGGCCGAGGGGCAGCAGGCCATTATGGACGCCATCACGCCAAAAAGTGAAATCGCCGAACTGAAAAAAGCGCAATAAAAAACCGCCCCCGGTGCTACCAACACCAGGGACGGCTCACATAGAGGGTGATAAGGTTTGACAGGCCCATATCACCCTCTCATATTATCATACTTGTGGGAGGGATTCAAGATGGCAAGACGCCCCGAGTTCTATTTTGATGAAAAAACCGGGTACTATCGTAAACGGGTGAAGCTGCAAAGCGGTACCTACAAAGATGTTCGCGCCAAAAGTAAAGAGGAACTGCGGGCCAAGCTCTACGACCTGGAGACCGCCCAGCGGATGGGTGTCATCCTGGATGATAAAACCACTGTTGCCCAGCTTCTGGCGCAGTGGTATGTAAACCGCAAGGATGGGCTTTCCTACTCTCGCCGACGGGACTACGTGAACGCCATCAACAACCACATCTGCCCCATCATCGGAGGGTATAGGCTAAAGTCCGTCAAGCCAGAGGATTGCCAACGTGTCATGGCGGCCCTTGCCGGCAAGTCAAACTCTCTCCAAACCAAGGTGCTGGGCGTCATGAACATGGGGTTTGACTGCGCGGTGGAAAATGGCTTGATTTTCCGTTCGCCCTGTGCCAAAATAAAGGCGGGTGGTGTCCCCACCGAGGAGAAGGTGCCGCTGACACCCGAGCAATGCGCCGCTCTGGAGGATGCCACAAAGGGCACCCGCGCTTATCTCTTCGTGCTGATCGGCCTTTACACCGGCCTACGGCGAGAGGAGATCTGTGGCCTGCGCTGGAGCGACTTGGATCTCAATGCCGCCGCCCCCCACCTCACCGTAAACAACGCGGTGCGCTTTGACGGTGGAAAGGGTATCTTCCCCTCCCCGCTCAAAACGAAAGCGGCTCACCGTACCATTCCTCTGCCCAGCAAGCTGGCGGACGCTCTTCGCGCTGCAAAGTCCAAGAGTAATAGCGTCTTCGTCGTTCCCGCAAAAAATGGTTCAAATGCTAGTCTCCAGACTGTACGTAATCTCATGGCAATTATCGGGCGGCGCACAGTCAAAGTTTCAGCGGCCACCTCTGAGAAAGAGGCTAAAAAGCGCGGCCCACAAATCCAGCAGACGCTGGACTTCAAGGTGACTCCGCACTTGCTTCGCCATACTTATATCACACGTCTTTGCCAGTCCGGCATGGACATCAAGAAGATACAGTATCTTGCCGGGCACAGCGATATAAAGGTCACGCTTGGCATCTATAGCCACGTAGTCGGAAATACCCCTGATGAATTGATTAGTGCCGTAGAAAGCGCCTTTTCGGGGCAAACTTCGGGGCAAATTCAAAAAGCTCAACAGGAGAAAGTATTAAGTATCAATGAATAGCCGGGTTTTGTTTTTCATGCTTCACACGCAAGGGGTCACAGATTCGAGTTCTGTCGTCTCCACCATAAAAGGACATCCGTAAGGATGTCCTTTTTGCTTTGATCTTTACCGCCCAGAGGACGGCTCCCCTTTCCGCATTTTCATGCTGGGGACGGCGCGGCCCGCAAAGGCCCGGACATGCTTCAAGTTGGTTCATCGAGACTTTGCAATATCTGAATTGCATTGAATTTTGAGAACGCTGGCATCCAGATGAATGCCCGTTTCTGCTGCCCAAGACGGAGAACCACAACACGCGGGGAGGGCCGAAAAGGCCCGCCCCGCGTGTCTCACACTGCCGTCTCCCGCTCCAGCGCCCGCACCTGCGGAACCGCCAGGAGCTTTGCAAACAGGATGCCGATGATGCCGCCGCAGATCTGCCCCACAAACACGGGAACCAGCAGATTGGGCTGGAAATTGACGTTGAAGGCCAGGAAGTCCCCCAGGCTGTATCCGCCGCAGGCCAGGAAGGCCATACACACCACCTTGTCCCGGGGGCGCATCTCCTTTACAAAGGGGAACATCGCCAGGCCGTTGGGCAGGCAGGCCACCAGGCCCACGCTCCCGCTGGCCTCCAGCCCGGCCAGACGGCCCAGCTTTTCCAGGGGCTTGCCCAAATACCGGCGGATCAGCGTCACCATGGGGAAGGCGCCGGTGAGCATCATGGCGATGGTGCCCAGCAGCTCCACGGCCCGGAAGGTGTTCTCCTCGTCGGCCAGTATGGGATCAAAGCCCCAGCCGACGCCCAGAATGTCGGTAAACAGGCCGGTGTAGTGCTGGAGGATGCAGGCCACCACCACCAGGGTGAGGGCGCCGGTCATCAGCTTTCCAAACACCATGAAGCCCTTGACCATCCCGTTGGGAAAGAACTTCAGCCCCAGGGCCAGCAGCACGCAGATGACCACCAGGGGGATCATGTTGCGCAGGAGCATCCCCAGGGTCAGCACCACCACATGATCCGGCTCGCCCACACTGGAGAAGGTGGAGCGGATGGCCGGGTGGGTAAACATCACGATGACGCTGGTGATGAACACGCCGAAGGGCACGGAGAGAAAGCCGCTCATGGTGCCCAGGGCCAGGTATTTGTGATCCCCCTTGTCCAGCATGGACAGGCCGATGGGGACATTGAAGGCGATGGTGGAGGCGCACATGAAGCCGATGGCGATGATCACCGGGAACAGATCCGCGCTCTGGCCGATCTCGGTGGCCAGGGCAAAGGAACCGCAGTCCGGCGGCATGATGATCGCGGCGGCTACCACCGGATCTCCGCCAAAGAGGGCGAATACCGGCCCGAACACCTTGGAGATGAAGACTTTCAGGAAGGGAACCGAGGCCATCAGCCCGCAAATGGGGATGAACATGTTCGCCATGGCGTGCAGGCCGTCCTGAAAGGCCCGGCCCAGCTCCGACTGGTCATTGACAATGTAGGAGATCCCGCCGGCGACACAGCAGGCCATCATAAGATAAGTAATGAGCGTTCCGATGAATTCCATGGGCTGCCCCTCCTGCCCGTCAGCCGCCCAGCAGGGTCAGGCTGCGGGAAAAGCTGGGGTCGTCCAGGAAGGAGCAGGCCTGGACTGCACGGGTACGGCCGTACTCCCAGTAGAATTCCGCGTCCTTGCCGTAGCAGATCTGAACCAGCGACCAGGTAGACCAGTGGGAGGTCACCAGGAACTTGTTGATCAGCAGGCGGGCCTTGGCCTCCTCGCTGGGTTCGCCGCCGCAGTAGGCGCGGAAGAACACATCCTCGCAGCGGGCGTCCAGGGGGTTCTCCACACAGACGCAGGCGATGTCGTAGTAGCCGTCGTTCATGCCGCCGTACTCCCAGTCTATGACCCGCATCTGCTCGCCCTGGAGCATGAAGTTCTCCGCCAGCGCGTCGTTGTGGCAGGGCACCCGGCGGGGCGGCTGCTTGGCGTAGGCGGCGCGGATGCGCTCCAGCGCCTCCACCATGCGCTCCCAGCCCTCGTAGCGCTTCCCGTAGCTGTGCTCGTCCAGGATGGCCTTGTACTCGTCAATCTTGGCGACGGGATCGAAGGAGGTCTTGAACTCCAGGCCGCTGTCGTGATAGCGGCGCATGACCGCTCCCGCCTTGACCAGTACCTCGTCCCGGGTCTGAAAGTCCACGGGGTGCATGGTGGGCGCATCAATGTACTCAACAATTTGTGAACCCGTCTTGGGATCGTAGTAATAGATCTCCGGCGCAATGCCCAGTCCGGCGATCTCACCGGCATTGTGCTTTTCACCAGGGCGGTTGATATAGTTGGCGGTACCCTGTCCGGCCAGGCGGATGGCAATCTGGGTGCCGTCTTCGGTCACGGCCCGGAAATTCTTATTGGTCAGGCCGCCCGGCATGATCTCCACCACCGTCAGCTCCTGCTTGAAGATTTCGCGCGCCAGATTCAGAAGGCGCATGAAATCGGCAATCTCTTCGTTGCGGATCACGGTGCCAAAAACGGACATATTATTTTCCTGCATAATAAAGCCCTCCGTTTGTTCTCTGTTTTAAGAAAGTGGAATTGGGGAATTGCCGCAGTGAGGCGCTGAGTCTGAGGAAAAAGTGCGGCCAGGGGGGGCCGCTCTTTCCGTCTGTAACGAGCATATACCTTTGTGTTACACAAAAGTCAATGCATCTTTCTCTCTCGTGCAGCATTTTGTTTTATTCTCACAGTAATTATTTGCTATTTTTATTTAATTTCACTAATATAAGAGCCTTTTGACAGGTCCGGCCGCCTGTGATAGAATGTCTTATCCGCGCAGGAGGTGAGTCCCATCAAGGAAAATCTGTTGTCCATCACAGAGCTTGCGAAGCTGCGGCAAGTGACCAGCGAAACGCTTCGGTACTATGACCGTATTGGACTGATCACACCGGACTATGTAGATCCCCAAACCCGCTACCGCTACTATTCCATCCGCCAATACGAAAAACTTGGCACCATCAAGGAGCTGCGGCAGCTTGGCATGTCCATCCACGACATCACCGACTATTTTTCGGGCCGCAATTTGAGGAAATCCCACCAGCTTCTCCTCCATCAGTTGGAGCTGCTGGAGGAGGAGATCCGCAAACAGCAGCTTCTCAGCGAAATTCTGCGCCGCAAGCTCCACTTTCTGAGTGAGATCAGCCCGCCCCCGCCGGTGGACAAGGTCTTCTGCCGCGCCTTTCCCCAGCGGTATATGATTACCTTCGGAGAGCCTGCCGGCGGCTCCCGTGAGCACGCCTTTGCCTTCACCCGGCTGGAGCGCTACCTGGACGAGGTGGCCCCCATCCTGGCCAGCGACCGTATCGGCGTCTACGCGGACTGGCACCTGCTGGAGCCCAGCGACGATTATATTCCCGCCGTCCCCATGATCTTTGTGGAGCGTGACGCCATTGAGTCCGAGCATAAGCGCACGATACCCCCGGGGGATTACCTGTGTATGAATTACCGCAGAGGCGAGCTGGAGCGATACCACCCCTCCTTTGCCCGCCTGCATACATATATGGCGGAGCATGGCTGGGTCCTGAATGGAATGATTTTTCAGTTCTACAAAATTGACGTCACCCTCACCAGCGATCCCGACGAGACGCTGATGGAGATCCAGGTACCGGTGCGGCCGGCGGAGTCTTAGCGGCTCCGCCGGCGTCTTTCTGCTCTGCGCAAAATCCATCCGGTCCCGGCCGAAAAATCGGCCG
>OBXC01001652.1_pt1 | contig 10397 bp, 9 predicted proteins | sample 1538111 | NCBI WGS metagenome assembly OBXC01 (sample SAMEA2580137, study PRJEB22360) | human gut metagenome | biome: human gut; feature: human-associated habitat; material: faeces | place: Denmark | collected 2008/2010 | reverse complement strand
CAGCGGCGGCAGCCCCATCCATATCTCCGTTAGGTCCGGGCGGAAGCGCAGTGCTTCAGAGCGATGAGGAGGAAAAGCTGGCCTACTACGAAAAACGTCTGGCAGAGCTGGACGCCCAGGTGCAGAAGATGCGCAGCGAATCCTCTGATTCCACTACGTACTCCATGAAGACGCTGGCCGAGAAGGAGTTTAAGCTCTGGAATATTGAGATGAACACCATTTACGCGGAAATCATGAACGGACTGGACGAGGATGCGAAGGGAAAGCTGGAGAGCGAGCAGCAGACCTGGGTGAAGAGCAGGGATACAAAAGCGGAGGAAGCGGCGAGAAAGTACAGCGGTGGTTCTCTGGAAGGCGTCGAATACACGGCCTCCCAGGCCGAGACCACGAGAACAAGGACGTACGATCTCGTGGAAACGTATATTAACTCGCTGCCTGCGGAGAATGAAGGTTAGAAAAAAAGAATCCCCATACAGAACAGAAGTACCGGTTCTGTATGGGGACTTCGATTTTGTGGAAAGATAACCGGAGGTATAACGGCGTTGCCGTGTGGATTTAGGAAATATCACAGAAAATCGACAGCAACATCTTGATAAATAAAATTCGATATGATAGGATAGTACAATGAGTTTGGCTAATGTATTAAGAACGGAGGTTGAATCTATGACAGTAATTTTAGCAAGTTTTCTGCAGACAGCAATCAAGTTTCTGTTTTTCCTTGCAGTGGCAGGAGGGGGAATCGTGTGCGGCAAGAAGTACAGAGATTATAAGGATGCGAAGAATGCAGGCAGTGTGACAGAAGAAAGTAAATAACTAACGGAGGACAGTAACGTGAACAAGACAGGTGTGAATGAACTTAGGAGAATGTTCCTTGAATTTTTTGAGAGTAAGGGACATCTGGCGATGAAAAGCTTCTCCCTGGTTCCGCATAATGATAACAGCTTATTGTTAATCAACTCAGGTATGGCGCCTTTAAAGCCATATTTTACAGGACAGGAGATACCGCCGAGAAAGCGTGTGACCACCTGCCAGAAGTGTATCAGAACCGGAGATATCGAGAATGTGGGAAAGACCGCCCGCCACGGCACCTTCTTTGAGATGCTGGGCAATTTCTCCTTTGGAGATTATTTTAAGACGGAAGCGATCCGTTGGTCCTGGGAGTTTTTGACAGAGGTTGTAGGACTGGATCCGGACAGGTTATATCCATCCGTCTACTTAGACGACGACGAGGCTTTCGATATCTGGAATAAGGAAATCGGCATTGCCCCGGAACGTATCTTCCGCTTTGGCAAGGAAGACAACTTCTGGGAGCATGGAGCAGGCCCCTGCGGACCGTGTTCTGAAATCTATTATGACCGCGGGGAGAAGTACGGCTGCGGAAAGCCGGGCTGCACCGTGGGCTGTGAATGTGACCGTTACATGGAAGTATGGAACAACGTATTTACCCAGTTCGAGAATGACGGACATGGTAATTACGAGGAACTGGCCCAGAAGAATATCGATACCGGTATGGGTCTCGAGCGTCTGGCCGTGGTGGTTCAGGATGTGGATTCCATCTTTGATGTGGACACCATCAAGGCTCTGTTAAACAAGGTTGCAGAGCTTGCCCACACGGAGTATCAGAAGGATGCATCGGTTGACGTTTCCCTGCGTCTGATCACAGACCACGTCCGTTCCTGCACCTTTATGATTTCCGACGGCATCATGCCATCCAACGAAGGACGCGGATACGTGCTGCGCCGTCTGCTTCGGAGAGCGGCCCGTCACGGAAGGCTGCTCGGCATCGAGGGAAGATTCCTCGCGGAGCTTTCCAAGACCGTAATTGAGCTTTCCAGAGACGGATATCCGGAACTGGAAGAGAAGAAAGCCATGATCTTAAAGGTTCTGACCGAGGAAGAGGATAAGTTTAACCGGACCATCGACCAGGGACTTGCCATTCTCGGCGAGATGGAAGAGAAGATGGCTGCCGCAGGCAAGACGGTGCTGGACGGTGAGGATGCATTTAAGCTCTATGATACTTACGGATTCCCGCTGGATTTAACGAGAGAAATTCTGGAAGAGAAGCATTTTGAGATCGATGAGGATGGCTTTAAGAAGGCCATGCAGGAACAGCGCGAGAAGGCCAGAGCGGCCAGAAAGACCACGAACTACATGGGCGCTGATGTGACGGTGTACCAGTCCATCGATCCTGCGCTCACCACGGAATTTGTCGGATACGACAAGCTTGCCTGCGATTCTAAGATCACCGCTCTGACGACAGAGACGGATCTGGTGGAAGCGCTGACGGATGGCGAGACCGGCACGATTGTGACGGAAGAGACTACGTTCTATGGCACCATGGGCGGCCAGCAGGGCGATAAGGGTGTAATTGTCAGTGCAAACGGCGAGTTTGTGGTGGAGGACACCATTCATTTACAGGGCGGCAAGGTCGGCCATGTAGGAAGGATGAAGAAGGGCATGTTCCAGATCGGCGACGTAGTCACCTTAAAGGTCTGTGAAGAGAGCCGTATGAGCACCGGCAAGAACCACAGCGCGACCCATCTGCTTCAGAAGGCGCTCCGCACCGTTTTGGGCGAGCACGTGGAGCAGGCAGGTTCCTATGTGGATGAAGACCGTCTTCGTTTCGACTTTACTCATTTCTCCGCCATGACACCGGATGAGATTAAGAAGGTGGAATGCCTTGTCAATGAGAAGATTAAAGAAGCGCTGAATGTAAAGACAGAGGTTATGAGCCTTGACGAGGCGAAGAAATCGGGCGCCATGGCCCTGTTTGGCGAGAAGTACGGGGAGAATGTCCGCGTGGTGAAGATGGGGGATTTCTCCACGGAGCTGTGCGGCGGTACTCATATTTCCAATACAGGCGTGATCGGCTCCTTTAAGATCTTATCTGAGACGGGAATCGCAGCCGGCGTGCGCAGAATCGAAGCCCTGACAGGCGATGGCCTGATGAAGTATTATCAGGATGCAGAGACCGAGCTTCACGAGGCGGCGAAGGCGGCGAAGGCCACGCCTCAGACACTGACAGCCAAGATTGAAGCCATGCTTGAGGAGATCAAGGCGCTCCATTCTGAAAATGAGAAGCTAAAGAGCAGGCTGGCCAAGGACTCCCTGGGAGATGTTATGGACCAGGTGAAGGAGATCAGCGGTGTCAAGGTTCTGGCTACGAAGGTTGCCGATGTGGACATGAACGGCTTAAGAAATCTGGGAGACCAGTTAAAGGATAAGCTGGGTGAAGGCGTGATCGTACTGGCTTCCGTCATGGACGGCAAAGTGAACTTAATGGCAACCGCTACAGAGGAAGCGCAGAAGAAGGGTGCCCATGCAGGCAACTTAATCAAGGCTGTCGCAGGACTCGTTGGCGGCGGCGGCGGTGGAAGGCCGAATATGGCCCAGGCCGGCGGCAAGAATCCGGCCGGAGTTGACGCCTGTCTGGAAGAGGTTTATAAAGTAGTGGAAGGCCAGATGAAATAAGTAAGAATTTTCCCAGAAAAAAATGAAATTTTCCTTGACGAATGGGAAAATTATGCTATAATCATATCAGTGCTATAAAATACCCAAACAGTTGTATTATGCACAAGTACACAACTGGAGGGAGGTTAGGTGTGAGCTATGTCAAATGTAATCGTTAAAGACAACGAGAGCTTAGATAGCGCTTTACGCAGATTCAAAAGAAACTGTGCGAAAGCAGGTATCCAGCAGGAAATTCGTAAGAGAGAGCATTACGAAAAGCCAAGCGTAAGACGTAAGAAAAAGTCTGAAGCTGCAAGAAAACGTAAATATAACTAATAATTGATTAGTCAAACAAGGTTAGTCCCTGGTCATTTTATGATCAGGGATTTCTTTGTTTCCTGTTAACTTTCACGTTACCCTGCATAATCGGACGCCGTTTTTGCATATAGTATAATATCATTGGCTGAAAGGCAGAAACGATATGTTCGAAGAGATGAAGTTTAGTGCAGCTGAGAACTTAAAGCTTCCGAAGGATGTGGTCCTGGGCGAAGTGCTGGTATCTTTTCTGGGGCGCCACAGTGTTGTGATTGAAAATTACCGCGGCATCATTCTCTATACAGATACCCTGATTAAGCTCCAGGCAAAGACGTGCCGCGTGGCGGTATCGGGAAGCCGCCTTGTGATTGAATATTATACGAATGAGGAGATGAAGATTAATGGACTCATCAAATCCATGGAGTTTGAATAAGGATAGAAAAACAAGGAGGTACCAGCGTGATTGTAACATGGCTTAACCACCGGATGTCCGGTTATCTGTTCGTGGAGATGACGGGATTTTCTCCGGAACGGTTCTTTAATATGTGCAGCGTTCATGAGATAGAAATCTGGGGAGTGTCCGATACAGGCCATTCCTATCGCTTTTATATGACCGTGAAAGGGTTTAGGAAGATAAAACCCATTGTCCGGAAATCGAAGGTCAGACTTAAGGTACTGGGAAAGTTTGGACTTCCTTTTTTTTTATACAGAAACAGGAAGCGAAAGCTCTACGCGGCCGGGATGGTGTCCTTTTTTGCCCTGCTTTACATACTCTCCATCTTTATCTGGGATATCGAGTTTGACGGAAATCACATGTATACGTATGACACCCTTTTGAAATACTGTGAAACAGAGGACATCCGCTATGGCATGATAAAATCGAAGATCGACTGCGACGCCCTGGAAGAATCGCTGCGGAGCGCATTTCCGGAAATTACCTGGGTGTCGGCCAGGGTATCGGGAACACGTCTTCTGGTTAAAATAAAGGAGAACGAGGTCCTCTCTGAAATACCCGTTAAGGATGAGTCACCCTGCGACATCGTGGCGTCAAAGGACGGCGTGATTACCTCCATGATCGTGCGCCAGGGCGTTCCGGCGGTTTCCGTGGGCGATGAGGTAAAGAAGGGCGATGTACTGGTGAGCGGCACGCTCCACGTCATCGGCGACGGCGAGGAGATTATGAACACGCACTATGTCCATTCCGACGCGGATATCACGGCGCGGACGGAATACCATATCACGAGGCAGATGCCGCTGTTTAAGCGCGTGGACGTGGAAACGGGGAGAATCCGCCGCGGGAAGTATGCGAAGGCATTTCAGTATTCCCTGATGCTGATACGCCCGAAGCAGGAGGGGACCACCTGGAAGGTGACTATGGAAGAGGATCAGCTTCACCTGTTTCAGAATTTTTATCTGCCCATATATCTCGGCGATATCACGGCCAAAGAGTACATTTCCTACGAGCGCCCCTATACGGAGGAGGAGAAGAATCAGGCGGCTGAAACCATCAACGAGAATTTGAAAAAAAATTTATTGGAAAAAGGGGTACAAATTCTGGAAAATCATGTTAAAATACTAGATAATGAATCTTTATGCCAAATTGCCATCGATATTGTGGCGGAGGAACCCGTGGGAGAACGGACGAGCGTAGAGATACCAATTAATCAGGAACAAGAGGAGACGAAAGAGTCCAATGAGCGTAATTGAGACAATCATAGATATACCGGCTGAACACGAGAAGAATGTCTGCGGACAGTTTGACAGCTATTTGAAGAAAATAGAGAGGACTCTTCATGTTACCATGATCGAACGCGACGGCGCGCTGAAGATCATCGGCCCGGAACAGATGGTGCAGAAGGCAAAGAGCGTATTTAATAATCTGATCGAGCTGTCGAAGCGTGGAAATGCGATCACGGAGCAGAACGTGGATTATGCCCTGTCCCTGTCCTTCTCGGAGAGCGACGGACAGATTCTGGAGATTGACAAGGACATCATCTGCAGGACCATTACAGGCAAGCCGGTGAAGCCGAAGACCATGGGGCAGAAGCAGTATGTGGACCAGATCCGGAAAAAGATGATCGTATTCGGAATCGGCCCGGCCGGTACCGGCAAGACGTACCTTGCCATGGCCATGGCGATTCAGGCCTTTAAAAACGGTGAGGTAAGCCGGATTATCCTGACACGTCCGGCCATTGAGGCGGGAGAGAAGCTGGGCTTTCTGCCCGGCGATTTACAGAGCAAGATCGATCCGTATTTACGGCCGCTCTACGATGCGCTGTATCAGATCATGGGTGCGGAGAGCTACTTACACAATGCGGAGAAAGGGCTGATCGAGGTGGCGCCCCTCGCTTACATGCGGGGCCGTACACTCGACAACGCCTATATAATCCTGGATGAGGCGCAGAACACCACGCCGGCGCAGATGAAGATGTTCCTGACGAGAATCGGATTCGGTTCCAAGGTCATCGTCACCGGTGACCAGACGCAGAAGGATCTGCCGGCCGGAGCCGTATCCGGTCTGGATACGGCGGTCCGCGTGCTGAAACGCATCGATGACATCGGCTTCTGTTACTTGAACAGCAGCGATGTGGTGCGCCATCCGCTGGTCCAGAAGATAGTACAGGCTTACGATGATTACGAGACGAAGAAAAAAACTGCAGAGAAAGAACGAAAGACAACAAAAGCCCCCGGAGGCAGAAAGGCACGTTATGACGATTCATATTGAGTATGAGACGGAAGAGGAGTTAAAGCTTCCGTACGAGGAGATCATCACCGCTGTGGTGAACGAGGCACTGGATTATGAGAATTGCCCTTATGAGGCGGAGGTGAATGTGCTCCTTACGGATGACGAGGACATCCGGCAGATCAATAAAGAATACCGGGAGATCGATCGTGCGACCGATGTGCTGTCGTTTCCAATGGCCGACTACGACAGCCCGTCGGATTTTGACCGTCTGGAAGACATGGCAAGCGATTACTTCAATCCGGAGACAGGGGAGCTGCTGCTGGGGGACATCGTCATTTCCGTGGACAAGGTGAAAGAGCAGGCGGAAAAATACGGCCATTCCGAGATGCGGGAGCTGGCCTTCTTAGTGGCGCACAGCATGCTGCATCTGTGCGGCTACGATCACATGGTGGATGAGGAACGTCTCGTCATGGAGAAAAAGCAGGAAGAGATTCTGAAACGAGGGGGATACGAACGATGAAGAAACGGGCATGGTTCTGTGCGGCCGGACTGATCCTTTTGATGGGAACGGTGACCGGATGCCAGGGAAAATATCAGGAGGTGGCTGTGACGGACGCCTCGGCAGAGACGGACACCACGCCCGCCCCTACGAAAGAGATTAAGATTGAGACTACTACGGAGGCGCCTGCGGAGGAGGCTGTGGAATCCGGCGACTGGTACACCTTCGAGGAGCGCACCGAGCAGGATGGAAAGATCCGTAGCTACTTAACCGGCGAGATGGTCGATGCGGCAGTCGGAAACCGCAGGCCCATCGCGATCATGATGAGCAACGACAAGGCGTCGCTGCCGCAGTACGGCATCAACCGGGCGGATATCGTGTATGAGGCCCCTGTGGAGGGCGGCATGAACCGTTACATGGCCATTATCGAGGATTACGACGATCTGGACAGAATCGGTTCCGTGAGGAGCTGCCGGACGTATTATACATACTTTGCCCGCGAGTTTGACGCCATTTACGCTCACTACGGGCAGAGCACCTTTGCCAAGCCGTATCTGGTCAATGTGGACAACATCAACGGGCTGGATGGAATCGGCACCGTGGCGTATTACAGGACGAAGGACCGTAAATCACCCCACAACGCGTATTCCAGCGGAGAACGGCTGAACAAGGCAATCGCCCAGCTGGGATACTCAGAGAGCTACAGCGCGGATTACAAGGGCCATTACCGCTTTGCGAAAACGGGCCATGAGGTGACGCTGGACGGAGCGCCCAGCGTGATGGAAGCGGCCAGGGTCTATCCGGGCTACGTGATGAATAAGCCGTGGTTTGAATATAACGAGAGCGACGGCTTATACTACCGGTATCAGTACGGAGCGGCCCATAAGGGCAATGAAGGCCCGATCGCCGTGAAGAATATTCTTTTCCAGTACTGCCCGTCAGGGCACTACGCCACCACGGATTATCTGGATATCAACGTTCACGACGACTCCTACGGGCTCTATGCCACGGAGGGGAAGGCGATTCCGGTGAAGTGGACGAAGGACGGGGAGTTCGGCCTGACACATTATTACGACATGGAGAATAACGAGGTGATTCTGAATCAGGGAAAGACGTGGATATGCGTTATTTCCGCACAGGATTCCTCAAATGTAGAGGTTTATGGAAAATAACAGGACAAGCAGAAGCAGAAAAAAGCCTGAGAAAAAGGGCGCGTCAAATTTTATCATACAGGGAACGATTCTTGCGGCGGCGGGAATCATTGTGCGTCTGATCGGGATGCTGTACCGGATTCCCCTTGCCAACATTCTGGGGGATGAGGGAAACGGATACTACAGTTCGGCTTTTACCATCTATTCTATCTTGCTGATCGTCTCCTCCTACAGCCTTCCAACGGCTGTTTCGAAGATGATCGCGACGAAGAATGCCAGGAAAGAGTATAGGAATTCGGTCCGTATTTTAAAGGCAGCTCTGTTTTATGGCACGGTAGTCGGAGGAATCGGAGCCGCGGTTTTGTGGTTCGGCGCTGATTTCTTCGCTACCCGTTTCTTAAACATGCCGTATACCAGATATGCGCTTAAGACGCTGGCTCCTACCATATGGGTCATCGCATATCTCGGTGTGTTCCGCGGATATTTTCAGGGCTTGGGGACGATGATTCCCACGGCCCTTTCGCAGATTTTTGAGCAGATTATCAATGCCGTTATCAGTATTGTGGCGGCGGAACGGCTGTTCAACGCAGGATTAAAGGCAAACCTGGTGCATGAAACCACGGAATTTTCCTTTGCCTTCGGAGCCGCCGGCGGCACCATCGGTACAGGCGCGGGCGCGGTGGCAGGGCTTCTCTTCCTGCTTTTTCTGATGGCGAGCTACCGGCCTGTCATGATGAGGCAGGCAAAGCGTGACCGGACCAGACGGAGAGACAGCTACGGCGAGATCTCCTCCGTTCTGCTGATGACCGTTCTTCCCATCGTGATGAGCAGCGTGGCTTACAATATCAGCACGGTCATCGATAACAGCATCTATGGGAAAGGGATGGCGTTTCTCGGAATGGGAGCGTCGGAGGCCGTCTCAACCTGGGGCGTCTATGCCGGAAAGTACCACCTGCTGTTTAATATTCCGGTGGCCATAGCCAATTCGCTGGCCTCCTCCCTGATTCCGTCCCTGTCGCGGGCGGTGGCAGGCAAAAACCGCGGACAGATCGTGAGCAGGGTTTCCATGGTCATTCGCTTTTCCATGGTGATCGCGATTCCGGCCACGGTAGGACTTACCGTGCTCGCAGGCCCCGTGTGCAATCTGCTGTTTAGCCGTTACGATAACACCAACCTGATCCGCATGATGATGTACGGTTCGCTGGCTGTCGTATTCTTCTCCCTGTCCACGGTTACCAACGCCGTTCTGCAGGGAATCAACCATATGCAGACACCGCTTAAGAACGCAGTGATTTCGCTTGTGCTCCATATCCTTGTGCTCTGCATCATGCTGTTCGGATTTAAGATGGGGATCTACAGTGTGGTATATTCCAACATTCTGTTTGCGCTCTTTATGTGCATCCTGAATGGAATTTCCATCAGACGGTTCTTAAATTACAGGCAGGAGATGAAGAAGACGTTCATTCTTCCGACCATCGCCTCCGGTATCATGGGCGGGGCGGCTTACGGCGTTTACAAGCTGGTTCATATGACGGTCAAGAGCAACACCATCGGCGTGCTTCTGGCGATTGTGGTGGCGGTTATGGTCTACGGCGTCCTGCTTTTGAAGCTGCGCTGCGTGGACGAGACAGAGCTTGCCGGTATGCCCGGCGGTACGAAACTGGTAAGAATCGCACAGAAATGCCATTTGATGTGATTAAAATGAGAGAAGAAAGCAGATACTATACTTCGAAGGAGGTATTATCCTATGAAGAAGTATATGTTCTGCTTTCTTTTATTTGCAGCCACTTCGCTTCTCTGCCTCGGAATTGGTTTTGTTATTACCAGGGACAGCGTGCAGCCGGAGGAGGCCATACCCGGAGCGACTCTGGAGACGGAGACCGTGACGGAGGACCAGATCGTCATTAATCAGGAGAAGGTGTCGCCTGCGCCGGAGAAGGAAAAGGAGAAATTTTATCTCGTATCGGAAGACGGTTATCTGCTTGTCCTGTATCAGGATAAGACGACGATCTGCCTGTATACCCATATGCCGGTCACCGATTTCCCGGAGGAGGAGCGGGGCCGTCTTATGGATGGCATCTGGTTCTCCTCCATGATTGAGGTGTTTAACTATCTGGAGTCGTATACGAGCTAGAGTGTGTCTGACCGAATGGACCAAAACACAGGACTCGTCAGGAAAAATAATGCTTGAATTGAATGGAGGAACCGGATACAATAGGGCTGGTGACAGTACGGTCGCCAAGTGCTTACAGCGAGGAGGAATCCATGAAGAGAAGAGTGATGATCATAGGCGGAG
>OBXC01001650.1_pt1 | contig 10404 bp, 10 predicted proteins | sample 1538111 | NCBI WGS metagenome assembly OBXC01 (sample SAMEA2580137, study PRJEB22360) | human gut metagenome | biome: human gut; feature: human-associated habitat; material: faeces | place: Denmark | collected 2008/2010 | reverse complement strand
AAACAATGAAAGGTGTCTCTATGTTAAATGCTTCTGTATATAACATTGGAAGCTTTGTTTTGCCGTTTGTTCAAGCGATAATGCCATCTTTGACAATAACTTATTTAAGTACTTTTAATATTGGAGCAATCTTTATGGTGCTGGTAGCATCTATGTGATAAGTGACTATGTTGTAAATGGAGAAAATCATTTTAGAATCAAATCTTTTTAAAACATTGTTTTCATCAATAGCTTTAGATATTTATTTGATTGACTTTATTCTAATGATTATGAGGATAGAAATTCCAAATTCAAAAAAGGCATATTTACTCTCACTGGTATTTTGATAATTAGATACATTGGAGCTGTTTTACTTAGTCTCTTTACCTATGTGTTTGTGCTTTTACTTTTAATAAGCAAAATATTGTAAATAGTTTTATTTTTTGAAAGCCCTTGCAAAAAATAAATTATATGATAAAATATAAGTGTCAATTAAATATGGCTTGTTACCCGGGAAAAACAAGGGGCAATACCAAAAAAGAATTTAGCTTCTTTTTGGTATTGCCCTTTTTATATTGGCAAATTAGAGAGGAAGAGAGGTAAGAAAATGATCAGGTTTCCAAAAGATTTCTTATGGGGAGGTGCTACAGCCTGTTTTCAATATGAAGGTGGATATAAAGAAAAAGGAAGAGGCTTATCGAGTCATGATTTTGAAACTGCTGGTGACATAGATAAAGAAAGACAAATTACTTTAAAATTAAATAATGGAACGAGGGGGAGTATTGATTATCGAGACTCAATTCCCGATGGAGCTATACCGTATATTTATGATGATATATATTATCCGAGCCATCAAGCGACTGATTTCTATCATCATTGGAAAGAAGATATTGCTTTGTTTGCAGAAATGGGATTTAAAGTTTATCGTTTTTCTATTTCATGGAGTCGAATTTTTCCAAATGGTGATGAAGAAAAAGCAAATGAAGATGGTTTGAAATTTTATGAAATGATAATTGATGAACTTTTAAAATATAATATCGAACCAATGATTACAATTTGTCATGATGAAGTCCCCTTTCATTTATGTGAATTATATGATGGTTGGGCGGGGCGAGAAACGATTGGATGCTATGTAAATTATGCAACAACACTATTTAACCGATTTAAAGATAAAGTAAGATATTGGATTACTTTTAATGAAATAAATAATTTAGGTGGGTACGCTCAAATGGGAACCCATAGACAAGATAGTCAGACGAGATATCAAGCAGTTCATCATATGTTTGTAGCAAGTGCTAAAGCAATTAGTCAGGGAAAGAAAATTATGGGAGACATAAAATTCGGCGCAATGTTTGCATTAAGCGAAATTTATCCAGCTACATGTAATCCTGAAGATGTTTTTGCCACTTATTGTAAGCGACGTGAAGCATTATTTTTCGTTGATGTAATGGCTCGCGGGTCATATCCAAATTATACAAAAGATATTTTTAATAAGAAAGATGTCAAATTGAAAGTAAGTGAGGAAGATCGAAACTTGATTAAAAAACATACTTTAGATTTTATTTCATTTAGTTATTATCGTTCTTCAATTGTTAGTGCTGGTTCTAAAGTTGATCATATGGGTGGGGACCCCAATCCGTATTTAAAAAAGACCCAATGGGGTGCAGGAATAGATCCATTAGGTATACGCTATTGTTTAAATGAAATTTATGATCGTTATCAAAAACCATTATTTGTTATTGAAAATGGAATGGGAGCAGTAGATATTTTAGAAAATGGAAAAATTCATGATTATTACAGAATAAAATATGTGGCTGAACATTTAAAACAATTGAGAGATGCTATTGTCATTGATAAAGTACCATGTTTTGGATACACTATGTGGGGATGTACAGATCTAATATCTTTAGCTAGTGGACAAATGAAGAAACGCTATGGTTTTATATATGTTGATATGAATGATTATGGACAAGGATCATTACAGCGTTATAGAAAAGATTCATTTTATTGGTATAAGAAGGTAATTAAAACAAACGGGTCTGATTTAACATTTTAATAAATGTAGAGGATTAGATATGAAAAATAAATACTATAGAATTAATAAAATCTTAAATAATAATGCCATTGAAATATTAGAAAATGGAACAGAAATAATTATTATTGGTAATGGCGTAGGATTTAATCATAAAGTTAATGATTATATAACAATGAAAGAAAATTACAAGCTTTATACGTTACAAAATAATTTATTGAAAATTCAATTTAAAGCCTTACTGAATGAAATTCCATTTAAATGTATTGAATTGACCCAAGAAATTATAGATATGGCAAAAACTGATTTAAATAGAAATTTTAATCAAGGATTATTAGTATCGCTATCAGACCATATTAACTTTGTTTCCAAAAATTATCTAAAGGGTTATGGTAGTTATAGTTTAGTTAGTGAAGAAATAAAAAGATTCTATCATGAAGAATATGAAGTCGGCCTTAAAGCATTAGATTTGATTAATAGATATTATCAAATAAATTTAAATAAAAAAGAGGCAAGTGCTATAGCATTTCACTTAATTAATGCTGAGTTTAATAATAATGTAAGCAAAACAACGAGTATTTTAAAGAGCATAGATGATATTTTAAATATAATTGAAGCTAATTTTGGTCTTGAACTACCGGAAGATTCACTGTATTACTCTAGGCTAGTGATTCATCTTAAATTTTTTATGCAGCGGGTGATAAAGGGTGAAAGTGATGATGAGAATTTTGAAAAATTAATAATAAGTGCTAAGTCAGATATTAATAAAAAAATAGGTATTACGTTAGATTCAATCGAAAGATATTTAAATGAAGAATTTGATTATGTACTATCAGAGGCGGAACGATTTTATTTATTAGTACATATTTCAAGAATAATATAGAGGAGAATAATATGGATTATAAAGAAATAGCCGATCAAATCATTATAACGATTGGCGGACAGGATAATGTTAAATATGTAACCCACTGTGTTACAAGATTACGATTTGTATTAAAAAATAAAAATCTAGTTAATCAAGATAAGATTAATGAAATTGATGGAGTGTTGGGCTCAACCTTTGGTGCCGGTCAATTTCAAATAATTATGGGGAAAAATTTATCTGCGACATTTACTCAAGTAGTTAAAAATTATAATTTTGAAGTAGCAGAAATTATTGATGAAATTTTGGATGAAGATATTAAAGAAAAAGATGATTCGCCAATTTGGAAAAGAGGAATAAAAAATATTTTCAATTTCTTATCTGCATGTGTTACACCAATGATTCCTGGGCTTACTGTAGCTGGATTAATAAAAGTATTTTTGGTACTAACCTCATTAGCGTGGCCGGAAATTGTTGATAATCAAACATATCTAGTTATAAATGGTATTGTTAATACTTCTTTCTACTTTATGCCTGTTTTTGTAGCATACGGTGCAGCAATCAGATTAGGAAGTACACCTATTTATTCAATGATAGTAGCTTGTCTACTGATCTATCCAGATATTATTGGGATGTTAAGTGCTGAAGAGCCCTTAAAAATATTAGGCTTCACAGCTTATTCAGCAAGTTATGCTTCATCTTTTTTACCAGCAATATTATCAACTGTAGCAGTTGCAAATATTGAAAAGCTTTTGAATAAGTATTTACCGGGAATGTTTAAAGGAATTTTTGTTGGTGGATTAACACTTGTTCTTGCAAGTCTTTTAACCCTTACTGTATTAGGCCCAATTGGTTTTTTTGCTGGTGAATATTTTATTAATTTCTTAGTTTGGATGCAAAGCACGATTGGTCCATTTGCGCTTGGAGCTCTCGGTGGTGTATTGCCATTTGTAATAATGTCAGGAATGCATACTGTTTTTGGCCCTGTAATGATGCAAAGTATTGCATCATTAGGTTATGAAGGTTTTTTAAGGCCAACACAATTTGTTCATAATGTTGCTGAGGGAGGAGCTTGTTTTGGGGTAGCACTAAAAACTAAGAATCCAGAATTACGTTCACAAGCGATTAGTAGTGGTGTCGGGGCTATTCTAGCCGGGGTATCAGAGCCGGCTATCTACGGAATCAATCTGCGTCTAAAAAAGCCAATGTATGGTGTTATGGCTGGTGGTGCAGTTGGCGGTTGTATTGCTGGATTTTTTGGAGTAAAGGCATTTGCTTATGGTAATCCTAGTATTTTGGCACTTCCTATTTATGGGGAAACGATTATTGGCGTCATTATCGCAATTATTGCGGCATTTGTTGTATCTAGTGTGGTGAGTTATTTCTCAGGATTTGAAGATGTTCCAGTAAAAAATAAAAACTTCCAACAAAATAGTCATTAGCAAATTTAGGAGTTAATACTATGATAAAGATATTTAAATCATTAAAAAATAATCAAAAAAATACAAATAATGTATATGCAGTTGTAAATGGAGTCAGTTTTAATCTTGAATATGTTGATGACAATGTATTTTCAAAAAAAGTAATGGGAGAAGGGGTTGCTATTGTTCCGACCTCGTCAGAGGTCTGTGCCCCTTGCGCAGGAGTATTAACGACATTATTTCCTACTGGTCATGCTTTTGGAATTACACGAGATGACGGTGTTGAAATCTTGGTTCATATTGGACTAGATACCGTTAATTTAAAAGGAAAAGGATTTACAATATTAAAAAAGAAAAATCAAAAAGTTGGAGCTGGTGAAAAAATTATTAAACTAGATCTTAATTATTTAAGAAATGAAAATATTGACTATACAATTATGATTGTTTTTCTAGATACTAAAGGAAAAACATTAAAATTAGAAAAATATGGTAAAGTAACGGCTGGAAAGTCGATTATCACGGTTATGTAGGAATAAAGAGAAACAAGGCGGTAGCTTTGTTTCTTTTAATAGTTGCCAAAATTAATGTTTAATTATGATTTTTATAAAGATTAAATTGGAGATTAAAAAGAAATTTATTTCTTTTTATCCTTTTTTTATATTAAATTGAAAAATTATTATCAGAATAACGGCAATTGGTCTCTTTTCTATGAATTTTATAATATAATAAAGGTATGTATAATCAGGGACTATTAAAATCATTAGAAGATAAAGGAGTGAAAAAATGGATGAATTCTTGAGTGAAATTTATATAGAGGTATTTAAACAGTGGATCTTAATGCAAAGTAATAAATTTAGCTATAAGTCTATCGGATGATTATAAAACGATTGCTATTAAGAATAAATATAGTACTAGCCAGGTTAATTTTTATAATATGAATATAGTTGAATTTTCGGTTGAAAATTTAATAAAAAAAGAAGTTGAATTTTATCTCCATTTCCAAATTAAAAATATCAAACATGCGATTCAATTATTTGATGAAATGTTAGAAACGATCAAGCAATTAACAAATAAACCAGCTTTAAAAGTTTTACTTTGTTGTACTGGTGGGTTAACGACAGGTTATTTTGCTGATCGGATCAATCAAATAACAAAGTTACTTAATATCGATGTTCAAGTGTCTGCGGTTAGCTATAATAATCTTTATAAGGCTAGTGAAGATTATGACATGATTATGTTGGCACCACAAATCTCATATATGTATGCAAAGGTATGTGAGATTTTAAAAAATAAAATCGTTTTAAATATCCCGCCTGCTATATTTGCTAAATATGATGTAAAAAAGATGTTATCGATTATTGAAGAGGAGCGTAATTATAAACGAACCTTGGCAAAAGGAATGCATAAACCGTTGAAAGCTAAAAATATGCAGCCTAGTGGTGTTAAAACATTGTGTCTTGCTTTAATTAGGAATAGTAATCGTGTTCATATTGTGTACCGTTTATATGATGAAAATAATAGTATTTTAGAAAATAATGAAATTATCAAACCTACTTTATCAATCCAAGATTATTATGATGTAATCGATAGCATGCTGGCTAAATATGTAGATATTAAAGTTATTGGATTATCGACTCCGGGAATTATACGTGGTGATCAGATTATCTCAATGAGTATAAAGGGGCTAGAGAAAATTTCAATTACTCATGATTTTACTTTGAAATATTCGCAAAAATTTGTTTTTAGTAATGATGCTAATACAATTGCTTTAGGCTATTATAGTTCTAAAGAAAACTGTTCATCACTGTCATTTGTTTTTCAACCGGTTAGTTCGAACTCAGGGGCAGGACATATTGTAAATGATCGTTTGATTGCTGGACACCATCATGTAGCTGGAGAAATACAATATTTGCCATTATCATATTCAAAAGATGTTTTAGAATTACATCAAACACCAGAAGGAGCCATTGAAGCAATGGCTAAAACTGTTACATCAATAATCAGTTTTTTAGATCCGCAAATTATTGTTATATGTTGTTTTTTAATTACTAATATTGAAGAATTGAAAAAAGAGGTAGCTAAATATATTCCTAAAGATTATATTCCTGAAATTGTTTTAATTGATTATCTCCAAGAATATATGTTATTAGGTACGCTATTATTATGTCATCAAGATTAAAAGATAGTAGTTTTATATGAAGAAAAATTAATTATTTATTATTAGCAGCGATGCTGATTTAAAAAAATAGAATTTATGCTCTAGTTGAGTTTAAATTCTATTTTTTCTTAATCAACAATAGGGTGCAATTTTTGTAACTTTTTCTTTCATTTGTTTTATCTTATGTCATTGTGACTAATTGAATATGATATATGTGTAGATAGAAACAAATACCTATCTCATAAATCAAAAGTCGACATTTGATTAATTGCTAAATGATGAGGAGAAGATAAAAATGAATAAAAAAGTTACAATTAGAGAAGCAGTTAATTATGTAATTAATTCAAAAGGAGAAAAACATACATTACTTGGGATTGGACCTATGTCTGAAAATTTTTTACGGGCATCTTTAGAAATTTCAAAAGAAAAAGATTTTCCATTAATGTATATTGCAAGTCGTAATCAAGTTGATGCATATAAATTTGGTGGTGGATATGTATTCAACAGTGATCAAAAGTTATTCAAAGAAAAAATCGAAGAGATTGCGCAAGAAATTAATTATGATAATGTCTATTATTTATGCCGTGATCATGGTGGACCATGGCAAAGAGATAAAGAAAGAGCAGATCATTTACCGGAAGATGAAGCTATGGCAATTGCCAAAGAGTCATATAAAGAAGATATTTTAAATGGTTTTGATTTATTACATATTGATCCAACTAAGGATCCTGATGAATATTGTAAAGTAGTGGATATAGATGTTGTCTTTAATCGTACTATAGAATTAATTGAGTATTGTGAGCAAGTTAGAAAAGAATATGGAATTGAACGTGAAATTGCATATGAAGTAGGGACAGAAGAAACAAGTGGTGGTTTAACTTCGATGGATCGCTATGAAAATTTTATCCAAAGAATTGAATCTTATACTCAAGAACATGATTTACCAATGCCAATTTTTATCGTTGGTCAAACTGGAACGTTAACACGTTTAACTAAAAATGTTGGGAATTTCAGTTATGAAAATTCTTTAGAATTAAGTGCAATATCAACTAAATATGGAGTAGGATTAAAGGAACATAATGGTGATTATTTAAGTGAAGCTAAATTACTAGCACATTTACCTTTAAATATCACAGCAATGAATGTTGCTCCAGCTTTTGGAACGATTGAAACGATGGCTTTATTAGAGTTAATTGAAGTAGAAAAACAGTTTGCTAAATTTAATATGATTAAAGAGCCATCAAATTTAGAAAATGTTATTAAGTATGAATCAATTCATTCAATGAAATGGAAAAAATGGCTTACTGATGAAGTAGATATGTCGGATTTAGATAATTTAGATGAGCAAACAACATTACAAATTACAGAATTATGCGGTCATTATACTTATTCTAAACCTAAAGTAGCATTAGAAATTAATAAATTATATGAAAACTTAGCAAGCATTAAAATTGATGGAAAAAGATTTGTTATTGAAAAACTAAAAGAAGAAATGCAAAAACATGTTAGATGTTTTAATATGGAAGGATTAACATCAAAGATGCTTGCTTGTAAAAAAGGATAAGGGGAATGATTATGCAGGAAAAAGCAATTCATAAGGAAATGGTCTTCTTAAAGCAAGCTTTATCGACTAAAGATGATGTTATTGAATTATTATCAGATCAGGCTATTAAACTAGATTTAATTAATAGTAAAAAAGATTTTAAAGAAGCGGTTTATAAACGAGAAGAAATGGCTTCAACTTCAATTGGTTACCAAATTGCAATTCCTCATGGAATTAGTCATACTGTTAATCGTGCTTTTATTGGATTTGTTCAAATAAAGGATGCATTTCATTGGAATCATGATGAGAAACAATCAGTCCAATTGATTTTCCTTATAGGCGTGCCCCAAGATAATCAAAATAATATTCATCTTAAATTTATTTCTTTATTAAGTAGAAGACTTTTAGATGATAATTTTAGAAAGCAATTGATTGAAGTAGAAGATGTTGAAGATGCATATCGTGCATTAAATGCAATCAATGAACAATTATAGGAGGAAATGAATATGAAAATTGTTGCAGTTACAGCATGCCCAACCGGTATTGCGCATACGTACATGGCTCAAGAAGCAATTGAAAAAGAATGTCGTAATCGTGGTTACGAAGTAAAAGTAGAAACTCAAGGAAGTATGGGGATTGAAAACGAATTAGAACAAGAGGAAATTGATGAAGCGGATGCTGTTATTTTGGCAATTGCAGTGGGGATCGATGGTGAAGAACGTTTTGAAGAAAAACAAGATGCTGGTAAAGTAATTCAAGTCGAACCTGGGGATGTAATTAAAGATGCCGTTAGGGTTATAGATCAAGCAGAAAACTTATAGGAGAAGAAGTTATGAAAAATAATAAAGTATGGAAAGATATTCAAAAAGCCTTTAATACTGGGGTTTCGTATATGCTTCCTTCAGTTGTGGTTGGTGGGATTCTATTAGCGGTTGCTTTAGCAACAGGGACAGCAACGGATACTGGAATGGAAGTAACTAATCCTTTCATGAAAAATTTAAATGATTTAGGATCAGCTGGTTTTGCTATGATGATTCCAATTTTATCTGGGTATATCGCTTATTCATTGGCTGGAAAACCTGGGATAGCTCCAGGGATGATCTTAGGATATGTAGCAAATAATCCAATTGGTGAATCAGAGGTTAAAACAGGATTCTTAGGCGCAATGATTTTAGGGTTAGCAACTGGTTATTTAGTTCGTTGGTGTAAAACATGGAAAGTTTCAAATACGATTAAAACAATCATGCCTATTTTAATTGTTCCTATTTTTACAACATTTATTTTAGGAATTATCTATATTTACGTTATTTCTGTTCCGATTGGAGCTTGTATGGACTGGCTTGTTAAATTTTTAAGTGGAATGCAAGGAGGAAATGCAGTTCTCTTAGGTGCAATCATTGGTGCAATGACAGCAGTTGATATGGGTGGACCAATTAATAAGACGGCAACGGCATTTACTCTTGCGTTGATGGCAGAAGGTGTTTATGCTCCAAATGGTGCTCATCGAATTGCTTGTGCAATTCCGCCATTAGCATTAGCTTTATCTACTTTTATTGATCGTAAAAAATATAGTGCAGATGATAAGAATTTAGGAATATCGGCATTATTCATGGGAACGATTGGAATTACTGAAGCAGCGATTCCTTTTGCGGTAAAAGATATGAAAAGAGTTTTACCAGCAATTATTATTGGTAGTGCAGTAGGTGGGGCACTAGGGATGATGAATGGAGTCGAAGCATTAGTTCCTCATGGTGGTTTGATTATTTTACCAGTAGTCAATGGCAAATTATGGTATGTATTAGCGATGCTGGTAGGAGTATTAGTATCCGCAGCAATCTTACATTTTACAAAGCCAAATTTAGATATAGCAGAAAAAGAAGAAAAATAAACGGAGGAAATTGGGATGATTAGTGCTAGAATGTTTAAAATTATTAGATTTTTAAATCAAAAAAAAGAATCTAGTTATAAAGAAATCGGCAATGCTTTAGATCTTAAAGAACGTAATGTACGTTACGACATAGATTGTATTAACGATGCTTTGAGTTTAAAAGGATTGTCTGAAATTGAAAAGCGTTCTAAAGGACAATTAATTGTTCCAATTGATTTAGATTTAAATATTTTATTAGAAGATAGTGAATTTATTTTTTCAGCTGATGAGAGGATGCAATTATTACGTTTTATTATTATGTTTGATGTTCATAGTCTAAATATTAAAAAGTTAAGTGAAAAATTTCAAGTATCGCGTCGTTCAATTCAAAATGATTTGGATACTCTTATTAAAGAATTTAATCAGTATGGTCTATCGCTAGTCTATAATCGTCATTTTCATTTAATTGAAGATGATCATAAGGGATATCCTTTAAGGGTCAATGAGTTAAAAAAATATATCTATTTATTTAGTAATAAACT
>OBXC01001642.1_pt1 | contig 10441 bp, 8 predicted proteins | sample 1538111 | NCBI WGS metagenome assembly OBXC01 (sample SAMEA2580137, study PRJEB22360) | human gut metagenome | biome: human gut; feature: human-associated habitat; material: faeces | place: Denmark | collected 2008/2010 | reverse complement strand
TGCAGGCGATCTGGAGCAGACAGTAAACGCTCTGGCAGCCAAACTGGCCGCAGGGCCGGCAGTCTCCTACCGCGAGATCAAAGGGGCCGTCAACCGCATCCTCTATCCGGACCTATACCAGTGCATGGCTATGGAATCGGATTATGTGGACCGGCTGACCCACACGGCTGACCATGCGGAGGCCGTCTATGCCTTCCTGGAAAAAAGGGCTCCCCGTTTTTCCGGAACATGACCGCCCGGCTTTTACAGGCAGTATAACAATGAAACGCTTAAAAATGGAACGCACCAGCCGTGTGAAAAATGAACCGCCCCAGCCCCTCTGCAAGGGAGCCATGCGTTCCATTTTTTATTCCTGCCGGGAATGTCATCCCCGTTATGGAAATGCAGCTGTGTTTATATGTAACTGTGTTTACAGGTAGAAACCCATGGAGATCAGCAGTGCGGCAAAGCATGCCATCACAATAGGGAGCACCAGGGACAGGATAAAGTTGTTGATATATGCCTGCTTATGGGTCAGCTTTGTGGTGGACAGCATGGTGATGACACCCGCGCTGTGGGGAAGGGTATCCAGGCCAATGGAGGACATGGCAACCAGCCTGTGCAGCTGATCTGCCGGGATCCCGGTGGCGATAAAACGGTCGGCAAAGTTCTGAAGGGCAATATTCTCACCGGAGGATGCGGAGCCGCAGATGCCGGCGCATACATTCACTACCAGAACAATGGTCAGGGGATTGGTGCCCAGGGCGTCCAGGCTGCCTACAATGGCCTGAAAACCAGGAACAGCTGATACGATACCGCCAAATCCCGATGCACAGCACACCGTGATCAGAGGCATGATGGCCTGAGGCATGGCGCCGGAAAATATCTTTTTCAGGTCCTGCTTGCGGGGATCATATAACAGCCATGCGACCACACATCCGCTGAACAGGGAGATAACCGCGGACATCTTTAACACATTGAGCACAAGGATCACAACGATCATGGGAAGAAGGCACTGCCATAAAGGCTTTTCATCATCTACCTTAACTTCCACCAGCTGCTCTTTGTCAATCAGTTCTCCTGTGGGAAGAAAGCTCTCCCCCTTCCGGTTGGTCCGCTTGCACTGCCACCAGATATATCCTGAACCCAGGGCGAATGTGAGCAGTGAACACAGGATCCCAAGGACCGGAGCAGCCATTGTGGTGGAGCCAAAATATTCAATGGGTATGATATTCTGGATCTGTGGGGATCCGGGCAGCATACCGATGGTCACTGTTGAGGAACCCAGACAGGAACAGGAGTACATCCACCATGGTATATCCAGTTCCTTAAACAGGGATCGTGCAATGGCAACCAGAATAAACACAACAACAAATACGTTTACGCCTCCGTAAGTCAGGATCAGCTGGATGATGGGCAGTACCATAACTGCCAGCCACCGCTGTACATTCCGGTTTTTTGCCCTTTTTGCAATGCGGGCCACCTTGATGGCAATGGAGGGAGCAGCGCCCGAATCCCCCATAAAGCGCGCAAACAACGCACTGAACAGAAAAATCAGGAAATAGCCCTGCATGAAACCTACGGCCTTTGGCATAAATGCTTCCGACAGCAGTGAGAATGGATTCATGCCCCCAAAGACAGCTACAACCATACCGGCGGCAATGGCCACAATGATCGTGTTGTAACCTATGTAGGCCAACAGGATAAACAGAGCCAGACCAACCACAATACCAAATAAACTAAGCATTTTCTTCCCCTTTCGTACTGTATCTTATGATGTTATAATAATAACAAAGCCGGCCTCAAACACCCACTGCACTTGTCACAAAAATAACATTTTTATAACCCCTGCTTTCTGGTTAAAACAACCAGTGGGCCTGGTCAGTTTTAACGGAGCATTGCTTTTGAGATCACCACACGCTGGATCTCATTGGTCCCCTCCACGATCCGGTTCACCCGGGCATCCCGGTACAGCTTGGAGATCAGATATTCATCGCACAGCCCATAGCCTCCAAAAATCTGCAGCGCCTGATCGGTAATCCTTCCAAAAGCTTCCGTCACAAAGCATTTGGCAACGGAGGCCTCCGTATTACATGGTTTCCCCTGGTCAAGAAGCATGGTGGCGTGATAGACAAGGCCGCGGCTGGCCTGGATCAGCATCTCCATATCAGCCAGTTTTTCCTGTATCATCTGTTTTGCGCAGATGGGCTTTCCAAAGGCCACCCGTTCCTTGGAGTACTGGACGGCCAGATCCCTGGCAAGCTGGCAGGCGCCCAGGCTGGAAGCCGCGATCATGGGCCTGGAGGCGGTCAGTACCTTCATGGCATTTGCAAATCCGCTCTCCTCCGTTCCCACCAGATTGCATGCAGGGATCTCCACATCTTCAAAGATCACCTCTGCCGTGTTGGACAGGCGCATTCCGAATTTATCGATCTTTTTGCTGACATTGACCCCTTTGCGGTCCCGCTCCACGATAAACGTGGCCAGGCCTCTGGATCCCTTGGAGGGATCCACGGATGCAACCACCAGGAACATGTCCGCCAGGGAGGCATTGGTGATAAACATCTTGGTCCCGTTAATAACATAGGAACCGCCTCTGCGCACAGCCGTTGTGCGGACCGCGGCGCTGTCAGACCCTGCCCCGGGCTCCGTCAGGCAGAACGCGCTTATGGATCCTTTATTTAAAAGGCCCGCGTAATATTGCTTCTGCTCCTCGTTTCCCGCCGCCATAACAATCTTGCCGCCCATACTGGTCACATTAAACATCCCCATATAGGTGCTCTCCACCTTGGCCCCCTCCTCGATCATCATGGCCGTGGTGGTGGTATCCAGCCCCATGCCTCCGTATTCCTCGGGCACCTGCATCATATGCAGTCCCATATCGATCCCCATCTGTATGATCTCCTTGGGATAATGCCCTTCTTTTTCCCATTCCAGGACATGGGGCTTGACCTCCCTGGTCATAAAATCCCGTATCAACTCCACCAGACTCTGCTGGTCCTCAGTCATATCATATAATCCATCCATTCAGGCTTATAAACCTCCTTTCCCGTGTCTGTCCAGGCTCTGGTGCGGCCACCGTTGTTCCAGCTGGGCAATCTTCTCGCTGCTGTATCCAAGTTCCCTCAGGATCTCCTCATTCTGCTCTCCCAGGAGGGGGGCGCGTCTGAACTCAGCCGGCGTCTCGGACATGCCGCAGTTCCCGGTCCTGGTGATAAAGGACGGCTTGGAGTCCATACCCGGCATGGTGGGCTGCTCCTGCAGCCAGCCGTTGAGACGGAATTCCTCATCACTCCACACCTGATATTCGTTGTAGACCCGGCAGCACGGCACCCCTGCGGCGTCCAGGGCTTTCAGTGCCTCATCCTGGCCTCCATAAGCATCCGTAAGCCACTTATTGATAAGAGGTATCAATGTCATCTGATTCCTTGCCCGGTCAGATACCTCCGCATACTCCGGATCCTCCTTCCATTCCGGACGCCCCATCAGGTCGCACAGGCTCTCCCATATCCTCTTGCCTGCCGCTGCCATAACGATATCCCCGTCCTTGCAGTGAAACACCCCGTAGGGGCACATGGTGGGATGATGGTTGCCCTGCCTTTTGCTCATCCGTTCCGGCCCAAGGTTACAGTGGATCAGCGGCGTATTAATATAGATCAGGGTGCGCAGCAGGGAAATATCCACATATTGCCCCTCCCCGGTATCACGCCAGTGATACAGCGCCGTCATGACGCCGGTAAACATATTGAGTCCTCCAAGAAGATCCCCCAGAGGGAATCCGCTTTTCTGCGGTGCTCCGTCCGCCTCCCCGGTAACACTCATAATACCGGACATTGCCTGGGCGATAATATCATAGCCCGGCTTTGATACGTATTTTCCTGTCTGTCCAAAGGTTGTCAGGGATGCGTATACAATATCCTTTTTTACGGCCCGTACGCTCTCATAATCCAGCCCATACTTTTTCATGGTCCCGGGACGGAAATTTTCCAAAATCACATTGGCTGTGGGGAGCAGTTTTTTTACAACCTCCAACCCCTCAGGATCCGTAAGGTCCACTGCCAAAGACTTCTTGCCCCGGTTGAACCAACAGTGGGATAAGCTCTCTCCATCCACCATGGGCGGGAACTTCCTGCCGTCCTCTCCCCTGACCGGACGCTCAATTTTGATCACTTCCGCTCCATAATCCGCCATCATGGCTCCTGCCGTTGGACCGGCCGCCATGGTGGTAAAATCCAGGACCCTGATACCCTCCAGTGCTTTTTTACTCATTATGCCTTCCTCCTTAATGGTATCTTTTGGTGTTTGTCATCTATTTCCCCGGATTGCGTTAAGCCGATCCAGACATTGCCCGGCTTCCTCCATGATACTGTCCAGGATCTCCCCGCAGGTCTTTACCTCATGGATCAGCCCGCAGGACGGCCCCACCGCAAACATGCCTTCATCCACATCGCCGCTCTCATAGGCTGCCTTGCCGCGCTTTCCTGAGATCACAGGCATCAGTTCTTCCAGGGAAGCTCCCCTGGATTCCAGCTCAAGGCATTTTCTGGCAGCCTCATTATCCGCCACACGCACCATGTTCCGGATGCTTTTCTGGCACAGTACCGTTCTGTTCTCATCGGAATTTACGATCCACTCCTTCTGGTTTTGATGGATCAGGCATTCTTTGCTGGCCACAAAGCGGGTTCCCATAACAATGCCTTCGCAGCCCAGACTCAGCGCTGCCAAAAGACCTCGCCCATCAGCGATCCCTCCGGCTGCCAGCACCGGAACCTTGACCTCGCGGGCAGTGCGGTTAGCCAGGACCATGGTTCCCACCCCGTCCGTATGGGGATGGCCCGCCACCTCAAATCCTGCCATGGTTATAAGGTCCGCTCCCATGCTCTCAGCCTTTTTTGCATGTTTTACACATGCTGCCTTATGGATCCATTTTACCTGATCCTTATGGGCGTTGAGGATATCTGCCAGTTCCTGCGGACTGGCTCCGGCTGTCTCAACTGCGGGCACCCCCTCCTCCAGGATCACATTTACCTGGTCAAAAAGCTCCTTTCCGGGGCGCAGGCTGGGGATCAGGGAAATGTTGACTGCAAAGGGGCGGCCCGTCATCTCCTTCACCTTCCGGATCGCTCTGCGCAGATCCTTTGGATCCGGATAAATAGTCACATTAATTGTGCCCAGGCCTCCTGCCTCCGATACGGCACCAGCCAGTTCCGGCACACCCAGATGCTGCATACCTCCCTGCATGATCGGATATTTGATCCCCAATATTTCTGTCATTCTTGTTTTCATAATCCATACCTTCACTTTCCATGAGAACTGTATCACTTAACTATCTGTTAATAAAATATCACTTTACCCTTTTTATGAATACGTTTGTTTCTACAATTTTTATCACAGTGCTTTTAGTAAGTGATTGGACACTTTGACCAGTCCTGTCCCCGACAGGACCAACTCTTTAAAATCCACACCCGCTTTACAGGACCTTTAAGCTTTCACATCCTCACCGTTATTTTTTCTTGACAATAACGCTTTTCCAGTATAATATGGTAAATGTTACTAAATCTACTAATTGGAGGGTATTACAATGAAAAAAAAGACACTGGCAGTTTTACTGGCCGCAGCACTGGGTGCATCCATGCTATGGGGATGCGGTAAGGGAAATGATGCAGGGGCATCTGCCACCCCGGCTTCCACAACAGCGGAGAGCACTGATTCCAGTACTGCGTCCGGTACTGAGAGCGGCATTCAGCTTCCCGACCTGACCGGCCGCACCCTGATGATTTACTGCGGTGCGGGAATGACAAAACCATTCCAGGAAATTGCCGATGCCTTTAAAAGCCATACCGGATGTGAGATGAACGTGACCTATGCCAACGCAGGGCAGATACAGTCACAGATCACCACTTCCGAGGAGGGCGATCTGTTTATCGCAGGATCCGGGGATGAGTTAAAACCGGTAGAGTCCTATGTGGAAGGAAAAAAAGAACTGGTAAAACATATACCCGTGCTGGCGGTCCAAAGCGGCAATCCAAAAAACATTACGGGGCTGGTGGATTTGACCGGGGATGGGGTAACGCTTATCATGGGAGATGTGGACTCCACGCCCATTGGAAAGATCGCCAAAAAGGCAATGACCGATGCAGGTATCTTTGACCAGGTACAGATTGAGGCAACCACCGCCACTGCTCCCCAGATGTCCACTGCCCTGGCCGCCAAGGAGGCGGATGCGGCTATTGTGTGGAAGGAGAACTGCGATGCCCAGGACGTGGAAATCGTAAACACAACGGACCTGGATCCATATATTAAGACCATTCCGGCCGCTTCCTTAAGCTGCGCCGCGGACAAGGATGCCCTGGAGGCCTTTAACCAGTACCTGGACATGGACACAGCCAAAGAAATATGGGTGAAATACGGATATGAAATCGTGGAATAAAAACCGCCATAAACGGTTCGATTTATTCTCAGCCATAACTATTATGACAGCACTGCTGGTGATATTCTTCATCGGCAGTGCTATCAGTGCTGTGATTGTTAGCGGAATCCCCTGCTTTGCCGAAACCATCCGGTCACCGGAGGTACTGTTTGCATTCCGGCTCAGTTTTACCACTGCCAGCATATCCACAATCATTGTCATGGCTCTGGCTCTTCCCACCGCCTATGCCCTTACCCGGACAGATATGCCATTTAAACGATTATCCGGGCTGATGATCGAGCTCACCCTCTCACTGCCCTACATACTGCTAGGCCTCAGCCTTCTTATCATCTTCTCCTCCCCTGCCGGCAAATGGCTGAAAGGACACGGCTTCAAAGTGGTCTTTTCCCCTGTTGGCATTGTCATGGCCCATATCCTGGTCAACCTCCCCTACGCGATCCGGCTGATCCGCACTGCCTTTGAGACCTCTGACCAGCGGCTGGAATTCATTGCCCAGACCCTGGGTGCCTCTCCCTGGAAATGCTTTCTCACCATCCTGCTTCCCCTGTGCCGGGGCAGCCTGATCAGCGCCTTTATTCTCACCTGGTCCAGGGCATTGGGAGAGTTCGGGGCCACACTTATGCTGGTGGGAGTCACCCGTTTTAAAACCGAGACCCTGCCGGGCAGCATTTACCTGAGTATATCAACAGGGAATAATCCCACGGCCATGGCTACCGCGATGCTGATGCTTTTAATATCCGGATGCACCCTGTTTCTGGCCCAGTTTATGGGAAAATCCTGGTATCAGCACGAACGGCAGGTAGGCGGACAGATTAATTACACCAAGTGCAGAAATCTCAATGGGAGGGAACGATGAAAAAAATCCTTATCCACAATTTTTCCGTAAAAAGGGGAAGTTTTACACTAAAACCCCTGTCCCTTACCATTGAAAAAGGGGAAATCTTTGCTATACTTGGACGTACAGGGTCCGGGAAGACCGTGCTTCTGGAAGCCATCGGGGGTATGTTCCCCGGCACCGGCGGTTCCATACAGTATGACGGCGTTGACGTGATGGATATTCCGCCCCGCAGCCGCAGGCTGGGCTTTGTATATCAGGATCACGGCCTCTTTCCCCACATGAAGGTCTGTGATAATATTTCCTACGGCCTGAAAATGCACGGTTTCTCCAAAGAGGAACAGAGAAAACGCACATCAGACCTTATGGAGATGCTGTCCATCACCCATATTAAGAACCAGTACCCCGGCACCCTCAGCGGAGGGGAAAGCCAAAGGACCGCGCTGGCCAGGGCGCTGGCACTGGACCCGGCAACCAGAAAGCAGCTCTACCTGGAGTTAACAAGGATCCACGAACATTTCAGGTGTACGATCATTTTTGTCACCCACGATTTCGTGGAGGCAAGGCTGTTGGCCCACAGGGTGGGGATCCTGCTAAACGGTGAGCTGAAAGCCGTTGTTTCGTCAGACAGGCTGATGGATGAACATTATTGTGAAGAAGTGGAACAATTTCTTGGGAGGGAATGAACATGAACAATGGAACAACACCAGCCGTAACGGGCAGTATGGGTCCGGAACAGTTTTTCGGTGAATTAAGAAAACGCTTTTTTGACCTTCTGAAAACAGAAGGGATATTGGAAGAACAGGTTATTATCAATACCCGCTCCCTCACGCCCGAGGAAGCCATCGGTATTACAAAACGCAGGGACTTTCCCATCATTACAGGGAAGGATGTCATGGTCCAGGCAGAATGTATGGGCGCTTTGGGGCAGGCGTTTACAGATGCACCCTCCGCGTTTCGCGGGACCCTGGCTGAAATATGTGCACTGGACATACAGGGCAGTTCCCATGACCGCGGACTCTTTATCGCATCCCTCAACGCTGTCATGAAGCACCTGGGCAAGGTGGAATGTACGGTCCACTGCCGAAACAATGGGCCGGAGCAATGCGCGGTTGACGCGGCCGGATTGATTGAAGCCAGCTACGGCCATCCCAGGATCGGGCTGATCGGATACCAGCCTTCCCTCCTGGAACGCCTGTCCGGCCAGTTCCCAGTTCGTGTTGTGGACTTAAGCCCTGTAAATATCGGCCAGCAGCGCTATGGAGTATTGGTGGAAGACGGCCGTGTGGACGGCGTCAGCACTGCTGTCTGTGATTGGGCCGACCTGGTGCTGTGCACGGGCAGCACGGTCTGTAACGGAAGTATTGTAAATTTTCTGCACCTGAAGGACAAAATACTGTTTTACGGCACTACGCTGGCAGGGGCCGCGGCGCTTATGGGGCTGCCCAGGATATGTTTTGCGGACCGGTATCAGTAAGGTGCCTGGCCGCCCTATCTAACACGCCGGTGTTTTACAAGGGCGGCTTTTCTGTACCTATTTTTTGATTTTTCCGGCTTTAAGAGCTAACCAGCTTGCAGCGGGAGCCGCCAATAACCACATTCTCAATTCTCCTTGCAAAGCAGCCGCCCTCAATGCTATAGTATAGAAAGGTTTTGCATTTGAAAGGAGATTCACCATGGTATCTTTGCCAGGGCACGGTGAAACCATATCGGGTTTTACCGTAACGGAACTTGGATTCATACACATGCTGGGCGCAAAGACCGCTGAGTTTTACCACCATGCCAGCGGCGCCCGGCTTTTATACATACAGAACGATGACCCCGAACTGGGATTTAACCTGATCTACCGGACACCGCAGACAGATGAGACTGACACCAACCACATTCTGGAACACCTTCTTCTGTCCTCCTGCGGGAAATACCCCAGCCGGGACATATTCTTTGATATGGACAGCAAAAGCTATTCCACCTTTATGAACGGGCTTACGGACAATACATATACCTGCTATCCCATTTGTACCCAAAGCCAGGAACAGCTGGTTAAGCTTATGGACGTATACCTGTGCTGCATGGAGGCGCCGGATGCGCTGAAGGAACGCAATTTCTATCTGAGGGAAGCGCTGCGCCTGGAGCTGGATCAGCCTAACGGCCCGCTGGCCATGCAGGGCACGGTTCTCAGTGAGGACTGGGGACATCTCACGGATATCCAGGAAAATGCCGACAGCTTTACTGCCAAAACCCTGTACCCGGATCTTCCCGCCTCCAACCTGTTGGGACGGCTTCACTTCCACTACAGGGAACTTACCTATGAACGCGTGCAAAAGGCCTTTGAGCAATACTATGACTACTCCAACTGCCTGATGGTCCTTTACGGCGACATGGATTACCGGCCCGTGCTGGATTTCCTTCACAGGGAACACCTGGACGCCCAAAAGCATTCATCCCGCAAAAATCCCCCCTTGCCCCAAAAGGAAGATCACCGTTCCCTTTCTGCCATGAACCAGATCCCTGAGCCGGGCCACCGCTGCCTGGTTGCCAAAAGCCCTGCCTACGAGGACAGCCCCGGGGAACAGGCTTCCATCATTGACTATGCCATCGACCTTACGGGAAGCAGCCAGGAAGAGTTGATCTATTGGGATCTGTTTGCGGATATACTAGACAGCGACACCTCCCCCTGGCACCGGCTGGCAAGGGAGTCGGGCATCAACAACATAATGGAGGTGTACCTGGATCTTCTGCTGCCCAATCCATCCCTGCGATTCCGTCTGCGCAACGGGGATGAACACCAGAAGGACGAATTCTGCCATACCATTCAGTCCGCTCTCAGGGAGGTCAGCTCCCTTGGTGTTGCACAGGAACTATACCAGGCCGCCATGAAGGAAAACAAACTTTCCGATGCCCTTACCAGGGAGGGCTCCCATCTGGGATTTAACATTTCCGAGGAGATCGGCAGGTACTGGAGCCAGACTGGAAAGACCGACTACTTTCAGCTCTATGAGGTATCCGCCCGTAAATTCGCCTCCGACAGCAGCCAGTCTATTCTGAAATCCCTGGCTGCCCGGGCCCTGACCCCCAAAACCACTGCAACGGTGGTAACGGTTCCCTGTCCCGGAATGGCGGAGGCGCTGGAACTTGATAAGGAACAGTACCTGAAGGCCACCCTGGAATCCATGACGCGTGCTGGACGCCTTTGTCTG
>OBXC01001641.1_pt1 | contig 10443 bp, 15 predicted proteins | sample 1538111 | NCBI WGS metagenome assembly OBXC01 (sample SAMEA2580137, study PRJEB22360) | human gut metagenome | biome: human gut; feature: human-associated habitat; material: faeces | place: Denmark | collected 2008/2010 | reverse complement strand
CACAAATTAAAAAATCTAGTCCACAAACAAACATAAAAATAATAGAAATAATATATTTACAATACATTCTATTATAAAACAAGTAAAAAACACTAATTAAGCCAATACCATAATACGAACCATCCATCATACAAATATATGATATAAAAGCTCCACCTAAAATTATTGGAATAGCTACAATCCAATTATTACTGCTATTTTTAATAATTGCAATAACAAGAAGTCCTATTAAAAGTGTAAACAATACATTTTGCTGCCTTACATCAAATATATTTCCTGTTAACGATAGATCGTATATTAGCTCTGAGATACCAGCAAATATTAATAAATTTGCTAAATCTTCTTTAAATTGTGTGTATGCATAAATCCTTCAACAAGTAAAAAACAAAAAATTGGAAATGCTAATCTACCGATCATATGTAAGACATCAATTATATTCAATAAGTTTGAAAATTGAAAGTCCGTAAACATAGAGTAAGGTACTTTTAATGCTATACCATTTTTTAACACAACTTGTCCAAAGTGATCTAACAGCATTACACTCACTGCTATAACTTTTAATGTACATCCTGAAAATAATTTTTTCATAATTTAATTAAGCTGATGATAGTTATTTAATTATGAATATTAATATCGTAATTCAACGAAACTACATCCTCCTTATATCCATCAGCAACGACTTGAACCATATAAGAGCCTTTTTCTAAAAATAATTTTTGTAAATCTGCAATATCCTGACCATCTAGTTGATAACAAAGCTTATCATTTTCATTTAAAATATAGATATGCATTTTACCATCATCGATACTAGCGTCTATATCTACATTTAATTTTTCAGATTTAGCAAGTGAAAAATAATCAGTTGCTACTTTTAATTCTGATTTATGCTACTTTTAATTCTGATTTACTAGTTTCACTAGCATTATAAGTTTCATCTCTATTCATTGAAAAGGCAATCGCATTACTTTCTTTATAGTAAGAATATATGCCCATAACAATTAAAATACTTATAACTAAAACCATGATCAACATAACAAAATAAACTCTTGATTTCTTTTTTGAAAATCTATTTTTGATACAATTTGATGGTCTTGTTTCAATAAGTTATCGACAGAAATATTAAAATGATTACTAATCTTGATAATCATCTCCAAATCAGGATAACTTTTTCCATTCTTCCAATTTGATACTTGGTACTTTTTCTTGACATAGTACCAATATTCTTTAAATGTTCAAAAGAAAGATCTATAAAATTAATAAAGATAATCTTGAAATTACTCCCAAATAGTTAATCTATTCTTTCATCAAAACAGATTTACCACTTCTTTTAAGAATGTTTTATATCATATATTTTCAAACAAGCAAAATATCCTAAGATATTTAATATAACTGCTAAAATACTACCATATAACAACCAATTATTTAAAGGAATAAGCAATAACTGTTCTATTCCTACTACAAAGTTTAAAGCAATAAATCCAATTACAAAAGCAACAAGTAAAATTACATACATAATCGTTCCTTTTTTATTTCCAAACGCCATAAATCCAGCATTATTAATTGGTAACATAATTAAAGAAAAAATAATCCCTACTGACAATATAAGTAATCCTTCTTGCAAATCTAAAATATGATACCCATAAACAGACATCAATATAATCGGTAAAGAAAGCACTAATTGACATATAGCAGTAAAAATATATGTCTCTAAAATTTTAGTAATTACAATTTGTTTTTTAGATATTGGATATGTCAGCAAAATTTGATCAAATTTTGAAATTTCATCTCTTTCAATAGAATACTGTAATGGCGAGACACTCATCATTGGAACTGATAATGCTACTAAAAGTATAATAATATATTCACTTGGCATCAAAAAGAAAATAAAACAATACAATAAAATACTAAATACAAATCCTAATAGATTCTTCTTTATACAAAATGTTTCATAAAAATCTTTTAACATAATCCCTAGCATACTTAGCATCCCCCTTTTGCATAAAACAACATAATTTCTTCAACCGTTGGCCTCATAATTTCAAGATCTTTAAAAACGCTTTGTATTGCCAAACGATTTTTAACTAATATAGTATAACTATAGGCTCCTTTAGTATATCCAATGATATCTTCTCGATTTAATGAATCTAATAATTCTTTACCCACATGAAGAACGCCATACTCTTCTCTTAGCTCATCATATGGCTTCATAAATAAAAGCTTGCCTTCATGAATATAAGCAATATAATCCGAAATCTTATCTAAATCACTTGTTATATGTGAAGACATCAATACTGTATGATTTTCATCTTCTGTATACTCACGAATAATTGATAAAATCTCATCACGAATTATTGGATCTAACCCACTAGTTGCTTCATCTAATATCAATAGTTTTGCATCATGGCTAAATGCAATCGCAAATTCTAATTTCATTTTCATACCACGAGAAAACTTTTTGATTTTCTTTTTCATTGGTAAATTAAATTGATGAATATATTTAAGATAAGTTGCTTGATCCCAATTTGAATAAACCTTACTCAATATTTGTCCTATAAACTTTGGAGTAAACTCATCATCATAGTGTGTGGTATCAAATATCACCGCAATATCTTTTTTTATTTGAATTTCATCTGTTTTAAAATCCATTCCAAATATTTTTAATTCCTCATAAGAAGATTTTATAATCCCTAATAGCGAACTAATTAATGTTGATTTACCAGCCCCATTTTCTCCAATCAAACCGACAATGCTTCCTTTAGGAATATTTAATATTATATTATTTAAACAAAAATCCTCATAACTTTTACTTAGATTTTTAATTTCAATTGCATTTTCCATAATCAACTCTCCTCATACATCAAATGAAGTATTTTTTCCAATTCATCCATAGTTACTCCACTTTGTTTTGCCAACAAACATATGTCATCCATTTGCTTTTCAATTCTGCGTAGATTTTCTTCTCGAATTAAATCTTTATTTTGTTTAGATACAAATGCTCCTTTTGCGGGAATAACATGGATAAATCCATCCTTTGATAATTCATCATAAGCTCTTTGCGTTGTAATAATACTAACATGTAAATCCTTGGCCAACTTGCGCATCGAAGGTAAAGGATCATTCGCTTTGAGTTCACCATTCATGATCATTTCTTTAATTTGTATGACGATTTGTTCATAAATTGGTTTAGAACTCGAGCTACTAAGTATAATTTCCATTTTTTCACCTCGTAATTTTATATACTGTATATATCTTACATAGACAGTATATACCTAACTATCAATACTGTCAATATATATTATATACAGCAAAAATAAAAAGTTCAGTTAATAAAACTGAACCCACAGTATCCTAGTTATTAGATTGATTTTAATACGTACTTATGAAGCAGGTAATTGCTCAACCCACATACAAAACATCTAATGCTTCTAGCAATCAGATATTTATCGAAGCATTTTTTAAAAAAATAAAAATATTACCAATTGAAATCATTAAAACAAATTCAATAAGCAATTTGCGTTTTTAATTTCTTCTACAGTATTTACTTTTTCAATATCTAGAGATTCTAATAAATTACCTACAAGCGTATCCAAACTTACCTGTAGTGCCTTAGCCAACGCTAGCAATTAATATGCATCTAGTATTAGCAAACTACACCCCCAATTAGAAATAGTTTGACGAGTTACTCTAATTACATTGCCTAACTTTTCTTAAGAAAGTCTTAACTTTTTTCTAAATGTTAAAATATTCTTCTCTAAATTCACTTTTCGCTTTTTTCATCGTAATCAATTATATAAATCTTAATACGCAACCTCAAAGACCTTTAAAATATTGTCAAAGCTCTTTAACAAATAGAATTTTAATCCACTTCACCAAAATACTTATCTTCTGTTACTATTTTAGGGGTGTATGTCACATGATTTGATGATAGATCAATATAGTAATAAATGTAATTATACCCACAATCACCCCTGCCATAACTGCAAATACAAGTGTTTGATATGGCTTCTTACCCTTTTCTTGTTCTAGCTCATCATGGCTTAGTGTTTTTCCTTCAACATAAGCAATAATTTCTTTGTATGTTTGTAAATCATTTTCTTTTTTAAATTTTTCAACTGTACTAGATGTATGAAGTGTTACCAAAAATAAAATCAACCATATAAAAACACCTAGTAATCCTTCCATAAACAACGGATAGGCTGTAACTGCTAATAAAACTAACTCACCTAAAAATACAGCGCTCATCCAATTAAATCTTTTTACAGATTCATTATTAGCCATTTTCCTCATCTCCTTTAGATCTTCTCTTAAAAAGTTATCTAAAGATACATTAAAGATATATGATATATTAATTAAACTTTTAATATCTGGTAATGTTTTGTTTGTCTCCCAATTAGATATCAAATAGTTTAAGTGCCAGTTCATCCTGTGACAGACAATGATTTTCTCTTAATTTTTTTAACTTTGAGCCTATATCCATTTTCTCATCTCTCCTTTTGTTTCATATCTTAATGTTACAAACCTCTAATTAAAAAAATATTTAATTCATAATCTTTAAAAAGTATGGAAATGCATCATAGAGAGTAACTATTCCACCTACAAAAAAGAGCATTCCAAAAAATGCGAGAATAATCGAACTCATTTTGATCTTTTTTTGAAGAATAAATACTGCTGGATGTTTTGAATCAACATAAATTTGATAAGTTTCTCCTTCTCTCATCTTTTTTGTTAATTGTTTGTAGGAAATATTTTGAGTTGTTTGTTCTTTATATACATGACCTTGATATGTATATTCAAACACTGGTGCTTGAGTAGAAACTCCATTACCACCATAGTAAGTATTGTATCCACAATACACACCATTAATTTTTTCATTGCATCTAACAAGTGAATACACATCATTAATGAGCATCAAAATTATGATTAGACCAAAGATAATGCAACCCAAAGGAAAAACTAATAATTTTCCTGAAGGGACAAAAATAGTGATAACCGAAATCATACCAAATCCTACAAAAGAGAAAATCATGATAGAACTAACAAGTGGAACATCTTTGTATCTTTTATTTTTTATAATAACAAACGTCACGAAACCAAATAGAATTGTTAATATATGAACCAAAATCGTCATAACATAAACACCTCGAACTTAATAATTTTACTCATGAACACTATAGTACTCTAAGCCTAACAAACTTTTACGGATACATACTCTACGACTGTCACCGATAGAAGTTTTTAAATATTGACTTTTTGAAACACTAAATTCTTTTTCTTCACCACGCCAAGTCGCAATAAGCTGATAATCCGTAAGACTATTGCCTATATCGACATCTTTATCTGTAATAACAATTGTTTCATGTTCTGACTTTCCAAACGTTAATAAGAAATTGACAGGAAATGTAATTGTAAACGAGAACACCAAAACTGCAAAAATAACCGATAATTTACGACCAAATCTTTGTGGAACTTTTGTACGCAATGTTTTAATGATAAAAGGAATGGAGAAAATAACTGTTAAAAGCAATGTTATTTTTAAATAATCAATAAAATCATACCCAAAAATTTTTGCTGTTGCTAAATTTAAAAGCAAAGCAATTGCAGCACCTAGAAATGGCATTTGTAACATGATTTCTTCACCTTTTTTAGTCTTTGTTTCAATATAAATATATGGATAATACCATAGGTATACTGCATATGATCCAAGTATTACAAAAACATACATAATCATCATAAGCTTTCCACCAATTAAAAATCCAATTACATCGAGTACGATAAAGACTATTCCAAGAATACGTAAAATTTTCCTAGATTTATTTAAATCAAATCCACATTGATTTGAAGAAATTCTTTCAATTGTTTTAGACTCTTCAACAATTGATTTATAATAATTACGCTCAATCGCATTAAATGTACCAACATATTTGGACACATCTTTTTTCTTTTCTAACAATTCCTCAAAATCAACAATTTCTACACCATGTTCAGCTAAAGCTTCGTAAAGCAATTCTAAATTAGCAAATGCATAATCTAATGTCACTAAACGATTATAACCTCTATCAATCAGTGCCATTTGTGTTCTATTTCCTAATGGTATCAATAATAAACATCTAATCTCTGTATAACGTACCTCAATTGATTTTTTTAATACATAATTAAAAATAAGTGTGTTTTTATCTATGACAATCGTTTGCTTTTTACATGCTAATAAAAGTGCACCACCTAAAAACACAAAAGGCAGAAAGCAAAATGCAGCAATATAATAGCCTGATATGAATGTCACTGCACTTAACAGCCCAAATACCGCAGTCGTTATCATCCCTAATATTTTTACAAACTTTGAACAACCAATTACTTGTTTCTCCATAACAATCCCCACTTTCTTAATATATAATTCTATTTTAGAACAGTAATCAATGCATAAATCGCACTTACAACCATAAGAATACCAATCACAAGTGTCATACCCATTTTTATTCTATTTCGACTATCCCTTTTTACACTCTTAATAATACATATAGGTCCAATCAAAAATACTAGAAGTGCATAAATAACTAAAATTATATCCATAAGTAAGTCTCCTTTAATTTAAATCAATTTATTCTATAATGACCAACGATATCATTTCGATATTCCAATATATCTTCTTCATAATATCTTTGGTATGGACTAGCATGATGAATAACAAAACTTACACCATTTTTATTCCGATGATCCGATACGATACCAATATGATTTTCAAATATGACAATATCTCCGCCTTGACATTCTTCAATTCGGTGAATATCGGTTGTTAATGATTGTGCATTATGTTTGAAATAAATCTCCAAATTTTGCACCCTTCTAAAATTAATATTTTTATCAATAATATCTATATCATAACCAGCATCTTTTAGTCCAAAAGCTACTACATCGGTACACACTCCAAAATGATCATCGGGATAACCTGTTCCATAGTATTTACTTTTATATTTAGGCTTACTACTAATATATGCTTTTACATTATTCAAAATAGCTGTTTGATCATAGATGCCATCATCATCTTCATCATGTGAACTCTTATAGGTCGTGATATTAAAATCGCTATTTGAATATTTTTGATGTGGTATGTAATTGAAAAAATATAACACATAAACAACAAACAACAAAACAATAGCTAATATAAAAATTAAACCTACTTTATACTTTTTTTCATTGATAATATCACCATCTTTAAATCAATGCTTAGTTATATAATAATGTCAAAAACTCATCAAAAGTATTAGCGATAAAATAAACATTGTTCTCATCATCTGATGAACTTAGACTATAAGAATCATCATAATAATAAACTCCGTCATTTGACCCATCACAAACTAAAACAAAGAAACCATGTTGGATACTATCCCCAATAATAACAGTACTTTCAAATAAATCATCAATATAAGCATTCGTCCAATATTCTATATTTGAAGCATCATTCCCTGTATCTATTCCATAAATAACATCGACATTAACATTTTCATTTATATCCTTTAAATAGATTTCATTAAATGCGTCATTACTAACTACACCATTGTATTTTAATAGAAATGTAACATAGTCACTAGGCAGACTAATATTAAATAATTTTTCAATATGAGTAATATCTACCTTATTTATTTTTTTAAAAGATTTTAATTCATGATTCTTCTTTTTTAGCTTTTTAAATATTCCCATATTTATTTCCTTTATTAGTCCAGCTCCTATCTCTTTAACCATTTATATTATGCTGTTAAGATTTATCTTTGAAAAAGCCAATTAAAATTAAGGTAATACCAAGAATTGCTAATGGAATATAAATAATATTAGGTATATGGTAGATAAACCTATCAACTGCCGACATAACAATGTAAATAACAATTCCTACACTAATTAAGTAACTTCTCTCTTTCATAATTATCCCCCTTTAAAATGTTTTCACTTCAATAATGATTTGATGACATAAAATGATTATTAACTAATATTTTCTTGTTCACTAACGTGACAACCTTTTTAACCTTACAGCCTTATACTATTGATGATCTAGTGTAACTCGTAACATCTGTGTTTAATTTCTCAAGTAATTCTATTACACTATATTCCTTGTTTTGAATGGCTCTTAATTCATTATCTGTCACTCCAATAAATTCAACAAATCTTACCTTTCCATTAGGTGTATTTATTTCAACAAATTTATCATCTGGTATCGTTATAAATCCTGTAATATTAGATGTTCCATTACTGTCTATACCCGTTGTTTGACCTGTGTATAGATACTCATAAGCATTAAATAATTCTCCATGGGTAAAAGTAATTCTGGCAATAGATTGTAATATACCACATATACAACGTATTTCATCTTCTTCATTTTCGTAGTGATCCTTTTTGAGTTTCAAAGTAAACTCCATACCATAACCACTCCACTCTTTATCTTCGCTTTCTTTTTCATAAAGTTCAGATAGACCATAAGTTATAAAATGCCAATAATCACCACCATCATATACACTAATACCATCAAGTGGATCATTTCCACCAAATATCCATTTTATCATCGTCCCATAATGCTTAGGATTCTTTTGGTTAGGATAAACTTTATCACATAACTTATCTATTGCATCCCATCCTGGTGCTTCAATTTCTTCATTTTGCTCATTATCTAATAATTCATTTTTCTTCTTAAATTTATCAAACAATCCCATATAGAGTGCCTCCCTATCCTTACCCATTTAATCTAAATTTCGACACTATATTGTTCAATCAAAGCATCAATTTCATTATCATTTAATAAGGCAATAACATGATTTGCATCATAATATTCTTTTGAAGAGATATGATTGATAAAATCATCATATGTAACTGTCATTCCTTTTCTAATCATGACATACCAATAATTAATTCCTTTGATTTGATCAAGAATGATATAAGGTTTATTAGGAACAACACAAGGAATATCAGCAACAATCGAATAAATCCCAAATAATTCATCAGTATCCTTTTTTCTAAACACACTAGGTGTTGCATAATAAACATCTAGAGATTGGATTTCATTTAGATATTCTTCAAGATTATTTAAGTTGCAATCAATTCTTTGTAATTCTCTTTGTCCAATAGAAATTGGATTATAAATACCAAATATTTCAAAACAGCGATATTCATCTTCTGTTTTACTTGTCATCTCTTCTAGTGCAACAATACTTGCTTCTTCATCCCATTTAATAAATTCTTCGTCTTCATATAAATAAGCTTCTTCATCTTCTCTTAAATATTTTTTGGTATTAAACTCGTTGCAAAGTTTCTCTACTAAGCTATAGAATAGTCTAATTTCTGATGGTGCAGTTGGTAAACTTAAAGAAAGTAAAACATCACTACCTTCAAGCCATAACTCAAATCCCCTAGCCAGTTTTGTTTCATCATAAATTAGGGTATGTTCGCCTATCTCATCTCTATCCAAACGATAGTTTTCATCACAAACGCCATAAGATAACCCAGTAAATTTAATAATATCTTCTATATTCATTTTTTTCTTAAATAGTGATTTTTGTTTGATTCTTGCTGTTATTGACATAATTACGCCTCCTTAACTTTTAATCACATTTCTTTTAACAAACAACTTTTTCTAACATTATCATTCTGTATCATCATCAATCGAGTAGATTGATACAATAGATAATTTCCTACTAAAACATATATGATCCTGTTTCATGAATCTTTTAAAAACGGGAAATAGGATGGTTGTGTAATACTACAGAAGATTAAAACTCAAATTTATAACTTATTTGGAGAATGAAGATTTTATTAATCCATTTTCATAAAAAGTATTGAATATTTCTTTATGCCCTACTGCTGAAGGATCAATATAAATCTTTACACCGTTGCCTAAAATTGAGATTGCTTTTGATCCTTTGATTTTAATGCTTTTAATTTCTTTGAAACTAACGTATTTTCTTTTTCCTAATAATGGAATCTCTGTAATGCCTTCACTATTAACAATAACCTTATAGCGTTTAAAACCAATGCTTATAATAATCAAAATTGATGTAATAACTAATAATAAGGTTGTCAAAAGTGTTTTTTGTTCAGGTGGTGCTGCAACTATACAAACAATCATGCAGATAAATTCAAATATTGTGCCACCAATTGCTGTACCCACAAATACAGCTGGGTATGTTGCAACAATTTCTCCATTATTTACTACTTCTTCCATATAAAATCCTCCATCGTATTCTTACATATTTTTAAAATCATCAATGCCCGGCAAAGCTAATATAAAAGAAATGACTAGTATTGATAGATCACTTGCAAAAATAGTAGACATACAATAGTCCACAATCATTAATCCAAAACATGTCGCAATAGTATCTAAAATTAGATATAAAACGATTGTACTTTTTTTACTGATTCGCTTCAATTTATAAAGAGCCTTCGGAAATCCACCCGCAATTAGAT
>OBXC01001639.1_pt1 | contig 10445 bp, 10 predicted proteins | sample 1538111 | NCBI WGS metagenome assembly OBXC01 (sample SAMEA2580137, study PRJEB22360) | human gut metagenome | biome: human gut; feature: human-associated habitat; material: faeces | place: Denmark | collected 2008/2010 | reverse complement strand
ACGCTACTGCTTACTCCATTCTCCCCAGCATAGCTGGGGGATTAGGATTTTCATTCAAAGATACTCATCGCTTTTGCCTCCGCTCTGTGTTTCTCCAGAAACTCTTTTAAAACGCCCTCATCTATACACTCGCAAATTGCCCGTTCCACCGCATCTTCCAGACTTATTTTCTCTGTATACTTACGGATCTTATCTGTGTAAATTGCATATTCTTTCAGCGTCTGACAAGCTTCTTTCAAATTCTGATTATGTGTTCCGTTGATATTCAGCATCGTCGCTTCCAATTCCAACTTATAAGACTTATCTTTCACCGTATACATATCAGAAAGCCGCAGCACCTGTCGATCCGGACAGTCTTTTCTCCCATTATAGAAAATAATAAACTCCGGCGTCGGGATTTCTACGAGCCTTGTTCCGTACAAATTGACATCTTTTGTAATACTTGCGTATTGATTCGCAATATAAAGTAAAAATCGAAGCGGCAGATTCGGATTATACGTCGACTGATGCTCGTAGAGAGAAAGCCTGCCGTCGATCAGAAACGAAACATCATTCTTGATCGACATGTAAATGGCATTTTCCAGTGTATTGATTTCCAAAAGTTCCGGGTCTGTATAATGTTTTCCACTAATTGCATTATAAAGTTCCAACAGATTTTTCTTGTCCTCAAACAGCATAATGAATACGGTTGATTTGAACGTCCGGTTGACTGCCGGCATTGCCGCATCACTTTTTCCTGTTTGATCGCTCGTCACCATGCTGTCTTTCTCCACAACATTATCGTTTGCCGCCAAGTTATCATTGATTACCATGTTTTCATTGTTTCCCATATGCAATTCCTCCTGTGTAATAATCGTGCAGAAAGAATAAACATTGAAATATACTGAAAGCACATTGCCACTTCACATAACAACAAATATGTCACTTTCTTTCCCGAAAAATTCTCTCTGCTGTTGTAATTTGAAACCAAAAGCATTGAGATTTTCCGGATGTGTCAATAGAATGTTGGACGCGGTTCTCACCGCTCAGAACGAAATCCGTCAGAAATATAATGCTTTTCCAGTATGATAGCACAAACAGAACACAAATACCAGCAAAACTTTGTCCGGCTCAAATGCAAAAATGCCGTTGGAGAATTGTTTTGTACTATACGCATCCACACTTCTCCCCCGACATCCGGATATTAACACCTAAATATAAATTTTTATTTCGCATCCCGCTCCAGATAGTTATAAATCTCCCGTTTCGGAACGCCGCGGTCTTTCGCCACCAGTTTCATCGCCTCTTTTTTACTGCTTCCCTGTGCTAAATATTGTTCCATATGCTGCTCGATCGAAAGTTCTTCCCATTTTGCTTTTTCTTCCTGTTCGATTTCTTCCCGGCTTCGTCCCTCGATCACAAGCACACATTCTCCTTTTGGCTCATTTGCCGTATAGTAAGCCGCCGCTTCCGACAATGTGGCACGAAATGCAGTCTCATGCCGTTTTGTCAATTCCCGGCATACTGTGATCTTTCTCTGCTCTCCAAGACGATCTCTAAGCAATTCTAAAGTTTTGGTCAAACGGTGCGGCGCTTCGTAAAGAATCATCGTCCTCGTTTCGCGTTCCAATTCCGCCAGCACTTTCTCCCGCTCTTTTTTATCCGTTGGAAGAAATGCCTCGAAAGCAAATCTTCTTGTGGAAAGTCCCGAGATCGTCAGCGCCGTCACGCACGCCGCCGCTCCCGGAAGAGAGGTCACCGAAACTCCCGCCTCGTAACACATCTGTACCAGCTCTTCACCCGGATCGGAAATTCCCGGTGTTCCGGCATCTGTGATCAATGCGATATTCTGTCCCTCCAAAAGCCGATCCACCAACTTTCTTCCTTTTTCATATTTGTTATATTCATGATAACTGGTCATCGGCGTCGTAATCTCAAAATGGTTCAAAAGTTTGATACTGTTGCGTGTATCTTCCGCCGCGATCAGATCCACTTCTTTCAAAATACGGATCACCCGAAAAGTCATGTCTTCCAGATTTCCGATCGGCGTTGCACACAAATATAATGTTCCCGACATCATTTTACTTTCCCCTTTCATACATGATGATCGGCGGTTCCACGGTCACACGCGATTTACCGCCCTTTAATCCCTCGATCATCACCATCGTCGGTTCCTTATCAATATACGGATGCACAAACCGGATCCGTTTCGGTTCAATCTTGTACTGACACATCTTTGACAAAATCTCTGCCAGCCTGAACGGCTTGTGTATCATATAAAACCGACCTTTGCTTTCTTTCAAAAGCTTCGCGCTCTCCCGCAGAATATCGTCCAACGTGCAGAGTACTTCATGCCGGGCGATCGTTCTGGCATCACCGTCATTCTGTAATCCGTGATGATTTAACATATATGGCGGATTCGTTGTAATCACATCAAAAGAGGCGGCGTCAAACAACTCCGCCGCTTCTTTTATATCTCCTGTTACAATCTCGACTTTTTCTTCCAAATGATTATACGAAACACTTCGTCTTGCCATGTCCGCGCTCTCCGGCTGGATCTCCAGTCCTGTAAAGCGGGAGCCTTTCGTCTTTGCCGAAAGCAGGATCGGGATCACGCCTGTTCCCGTTCCGAGATCCAAAAGCTGTTCCCCCGGTTTTACTTTTGCAAAATCCGTCAGGAGCACCGCATCCACGCCAAAGCAAAAACGCTGCGGATCCTGTATGATATAATATCCGGAAAGCTGCAGGTCATCCAGACGCTCTCCGGGTTTTAAAATGTTTTCTTCCGTCATCCTATTGCTTCTCCAATGACGCCAGTTTCTTCATCTCTTCCTTAGAAACTTTCGCTTTTTTTCTGCGCGGTCTGAATTTCAGTTCTTCCGCTTTATATTCCCGGATCTCTTTTTCGTCATTTTCCAGATTGACAACCACTTTCACCTGTCTGCGCAGCACGCTCAATGAATGTACGGTTCCGGTCAGACCATCGCTCGTTGTCACCGTATCTCCGACGGACGGAAGCTGACTGTTCAGTTCTTCATACGTCTCTTCCTCATTCGTCAGACAACACATCAGCCTGCCGCATACACCGGAAATCTTACTCGGATTCAAGGAAAGATTCTGCTCTTTTGCCATCTTGATCGACACCGCCGCAAACTCAGACAGATACGTACTGCAGCAAAGCGGTCTTCCGCAGATTCCGATGCCGCCGCGGATCTTCGTCTCATCCCGCACACCGATCTGCCGCAATTCGATCCTTGTCCTGAAAACAGCCGCCAGATCCTTTACCAGCTCGCGGAAGTCAATTCTTCCGTCTGCCGTAAAGTAAAACAACACTTTATTATTGTCAAACGTATATTCCGCATCGATCAGCTTCATGTCCAATCCATGTTTACGGATCTTCTCAAGGCAGATCTTAAACGCTTCCTTTTCTTTCTCTCTGTTCTTCTCCTCGGTCTTATGATCCTGCTCCGTCGCAATACGGATCACGGACTTCAGCGGCTGGATCACCTCGTCGTCCGGCACTTCTTTCGGTCCGCTCACGACCCGTCCGAATTCCACCCCGCGGGCAGTCTCTACAATTACATTATCTCCCTGGCGGATTTCCAGTTTCCCCGGCGAAAAGAAATAAATCTTTCCTGCCACCCGGAATCTCACTCCGATTACTTTCACCATGTTCTAGTTCTCCTTTATTGTCAATAAAAGCAATTCCATCGTCAGTTCAAAGTTTACATTTGCTTTCAGTCTTGCTTTCGCTTTTTCCAGTCCATCCAGAATATTTTCGATCCCCTCATAGGAACTCTTGCTGGCACGCTCTTTGATATAACGCATCTGATCGGAAAATACGACCCGATCCACATTTTTCGTTGCTTTATAAATCAACACGTCCCGGTACCAGATTGCGATCACATCCAGATAATCTGTAATATCCATCTTAAATTCCGTACATTTCTTCACTGCGCCCATCAGTTCTTCCGTCTGCATATCATCAATATTGCGCAGCAGATGAACCGCTTCTTCTTTCACTTCATTGAAATGCTCCGAAGTCGCAAGCGCGATCGCTTTTCCCATATTGCCCTGCGCAAATGCGACACAGATGTCCGCCTTATAATCCGGAATCTCCATCTGTTCCATCAGATATTTTTTTACAAGTTGGTCTTTGATATTCCGAAGCTTGAGCATCACGCATCGGGAACGGATCGTCGGAAGCAGTACTTCCGCATTCTCCGTCAATAACAGGATCACCGCATATTCCGGCGGCTCTTCGATCGTTTTCAACAATGCATTCTGCGCCTGCACCGTCATCATGTCCGCATCCGCGATAATATAAACCTTATAACGGCTGCTGTAAGGCTTGATCACGATATCGTTGTTCACCTGCTCGCGGATCTCATCTACACTGATCGAAGACGGTTTTTCATGTGTCACCCTGATAATATCCGGCTGGTTTCCACTGATCGCCTGCTTACAGGACTGACACTTTCCGCAAGCATCTCCGTCCGCCTCACGATCATGACACTGCAGGCTCATTGCAAATAGATTCGCCAGAAGTTTCTTACCGGATCCCTTTTCCCCATTCAGAATATACGCATGGGAAACCATCCCGGAATTCACTGCATTTCCTATATATTGTATAATATTCTTATGTCCTACTACGTCTTTAAATCCACTCATATTCTTCACCTGCCGCCCTTTTTCTGCTTTGTGTTATGGGATCTCCCCAGGCTACACGGTTAAGTATAACATACTTCCCGAAAAAGTTATAGTTCCCTCAGATTTTTATCAGATTTTCTTAATAGTTTCTTTCCTGTTTTTTACACCATCTTTATTTTGTGATCACAATTCCGAAACAATTATTTTTTATTATAATCTCATACAAAGCGAACAGCTTTTTTAATATAAATTAATCCTCTCATTCCTTTTTCGGCCGGTGCTATAAAAGCCCGGCTTTTCTCATGTCCGGGTTTTTCTGTCGTTTATCTTTCTCTGTGTACCCGTTCCCCGTTCTGATCTGAAACAATGAACCGGCAGATTTCTTCCACGCATGTTTCAAATTCCACATTGCAAAATCTTCTTTCTATCCCTGCCTGTTCCAGTTTTTCTTCGGAAAAATCATCCTGATCCGCCAGAAATCTCCGGCACATCTCCGCATATTTGGGATTTGCCTGCTGCTGTTCCCGTTTCAGCGCACGCTCCAGCCGAATGCCGTCTTCCACCTCAATATAGATCCCGATCACTTTCTCACTTCCAAAATACCGACGCATTTCCGCATAAGACTCCAATGTCCCGATCACAAGATAATCTTTTTCGTCCAGAGAAATCTGTCCGTCATTCACTGTAAAATATTTCCACACGCCGCACTTTGTATTGTACGCACGCAGTTCGATCACACGCCCCTCCTCTTCCAGCTTTTTTAAGCCTGTCTCATCTGTAAAATAATACTCCACCCCATCGCGTTCTCCCTCTCGGATCGGACGTGTCGTGTACATTGTGATCTGACTTAGTTCCGGCATCCGCTTTTGGATTTCTTTAAACACCGAATCTTTCCCGGAAGAGCTTTTCCCCATAATATAATAAATTTTTCCCATTGCTATAACCTCAATATCTCCTAATTATTCTCACAATCTATTTTGGAAAGAACTTCGATCTGTCCTTGCCGCTTCAATCCCTCAATTTCAAATCCAATGGAACGATATTCCAGAAGAAGCCGTATCGCTTCCTCCGAAATCCGTTCTCCCGGCACAATGAGCGGGATTCCAGGCGGATACAGATATGCATATTCCGCTGAAATCTGACCGACTGCCTCATCCCATCGAACCGACTTCCGTCTTTGCTCCCGATTTCTCCTGTTCCATACATCCCCACTGCTGCAAATTTGCTCTAACTGCGGAAGTATTCCGATCTTCACACTCTTTACAGACAAATCATCTGTCGTCTTCTGAACTTCCCAATTCGTATCAATTTCAAATAAAGCGTCCTCAAGCCGTTCCATTCCGGCATCTGTATCACCGATCGACGTCATTGCAATGATATAAGCCCCTGCCGCCATCTCCATCTGCAAATGATAATGTTCCAACAATTCTTCATACAGCTGCTTTCCTGTAAGCATTGTATTTTTTGTGGAGATCACGATTTTTGATCTGTCAAAATGCTCAGATTCTTCTAATTCCAGATTTTTCAGTTTTCCCAGTTTCTTTCTCGTTCTTTGCAGACGGTCCGCATATCTTGAAAACAAATCATCCGCTTTCGTCTCAAGAAGTCCCATACATGCATCGATACCTGCCATCAAGATATACGAAGGACTACTGGATTGAAACATATGCAGATATTTCCGTACAGCCTCCCGATCTGCCAGATTCCCATTCATATGAAGTAAGGCCGTCTGGGTCGGAGCAGGCAACGTCTTGTGGACACTGTGGATCACCACATCCGCCCCCTGCTGATTTGCATTTTCCGGAAAATATGGATGAAACCCGAAATGTGCTCCATGAGCTTCGTCAACGATCAACGGAATGCCGAATTCATGAACTGCTTCTGCAATCGCCCTGATATCCGAAACCACTCCGTCATAGGTAGGGGAAGTGATCATGACCGCCTGGATTTCTTTCCCATATTTCCCAAGTGCTTCTCTCACAGCTTCCACTCGGATTTCTCCGTTTAATCCCGTCCTTTGATCCATTTCCGGATATAAATAAACAGCATGCAGTTCATTGAGCTCAATCGCATGATACACAGATTTGTGACAGTTTCTCGCTGTAAGAATCCTGCCGCCTCGCTTTGTACATCCCATGATCGCGCTCAATATACCGGCAGTGCTTCCGTTGACGATCCAGCACGTCTCTTCCGCATGATACAGATTTGCCGTACATTCCTGCATTTCTTTTAAAATTCCCTTTGCATGATGAAGATCATCAAAGCCATCTATTTCCGTAATATCGATCCCGTAAGGCAGAGCCGCTCCGGTCAATCCTCCGTTTCGCTTATGTCCCGGCATGTGGAATCCGTAAAAATCAGATTGTTCGTATTTTTTTAGTTCGTCATACAGCGATTTCATAATGTCCCCCGGCAACTCCCGTCTTTATTCATTTTATTTTAACATGGTCAAAATCCATTGTAAATGATTCGTTCTTTTACAAAAAATTTTTAAAAAATTCAATAAAAATTCCGGCAGACTTTACATCCGCCGGAATCCTACATTCCTCTTAATTATGCCAACGCCGATTTTTTAACTTGTCCAAGTCCTTTTACAACTGCCGGAATACTTATGATGATGACCGTAATCACAGCTTCCGCAAGCAGAAAGCTGTAATTATATACGATTGGATAAACCGCTTTTAATGACTGCGGGAAATTCTCCGGCATATAATCCATCCAATACAAGTATCCGCCTAATGCATGAAACGCACCTCGGGCGATCACCGCAGCAATATATCCTTTCAACAGTCCGTGACTGCTTTTTGCAAAAAGTCCGGCAACTCCAAGCGCTGCAAACGCAAGGATATAATCACAGCATACCTGGAAAAATGAAAGTACATAAGGCTCCTGCAAAAACTGCATGATCCCATATGCCAGACCTGCAAAGATCCCGGTCTGAACGCCGTACCAATTTCCGATCAGCACGATAAAAAGCATACTGCACAGAGTCACACTGCCTCCCCATGGAAGTGAAAATAATTTCAAATAGGACGTCACATATGCCAAAGCAATGGCCATTGCACAAAATACAAGCTGTCTTGTTCCCATTTTCTTTTTCTCAGAATTTCTTCCCGCAAATAAAATTGCCAGTACAAACAATGCGATCCCCGCGATCACACAAACGACATATCCGGCTGTCGTCAAACCACCCTCCGCATTTACCAGTAAATCAAACATAAAAAATCCTCCTTATTTTCTTTGATTGAAAACAAGGAGGACTCATCTTTCGTATCGTATCAATAATAAAATCTGATCGAAAAATTAGCACACCGGTATAGACATATCCTACGTTGGCATTATCCAAATCAGGTTATGGGTCGAAGTCTTACGCTTCCTCTCAGCCTGCAACACAAGCTCCCCTTGTCATCAACTTAACAGGTTTAATCTTATCTTTTTTTCCGGTTTCTGTCAATATACTTTTCTCACTTATCCACAAACTTTTCCAATATCGAGAAAGTTTTACACATTTTACTTTGTTTATCCTCACTGTGCACTTATCTCACAAGCGACTTATCTTTCCATTTTTCACTCTTAATTCTCAAAAATGAAACACTGGCTCCAACACCCCATCCAATCGGTATAGACCACCAGATCGCACTGGATCCGATAAAATGTGCCAGTAAATAAGCTATAAATACGCGCACAAACAAATTAGACATGGAACTTATCATAAACGCTTTCATATCTCCGGCGCCGCGAAGAAGTCCGTTTCCCACAAACAAAAATCCCATCAGCACATAAAACATGGATACTGTTTTCATATAACTCATTCCATATCCCATCGCACTGCCTTCCGCCCCCACATTTAAGAAGAGTCCCAACAGATTTGGACCAAATAAGAAAATTACTCCCGTAATGATCAGAGAAAAGATCAATACCATTAACATACTTGCCCGATACCCTGCCGTTACCCGCTCCGGTTTATCTGCACCGATATTCTGAGCCGTATAGCTGGACATCGCATTGGAAAAATTCATATTCGGAAGCATCGCCAGAGTATCAATTTTTGTTGCCGCGGTATATCCTGCCACAAAAACTTTTCCATAAGAATTGACAAGTCCCTGCATCATCATCATACTCAGCGAAACCATAGACTGCTGAAGCATGGACGGAATCCCGACACGGGCAATCCTCGCCGCTGCAGACCGCTCAAACAGCTTTGGTCTGATTCCCCTGCATTCTTCTTCGCTTTCCATCCGCTTTAATCGTCTCATCAAAACAACAAAAGAGATCACAGCACACATCCCCTGTGCGATCAATGTCGCCCATGCCACTCCTGCTACTCCCATATCAAACCGTATTACAAATAAAAGATCCAATCCGATATTCGTAAGCGCAGACACCATCAAAAAACGAAGCGGTGTATTACTGTCGCCTAATGCATTATAAATCCCATTTAATGTATTGTATAAAAAAAGGAAAATGGCCCCTCCGAAGTAGATCCTCAGATAAGATAATGAATCATTCATGATATCCGGATCCGTTCCGAGAATTTTTAAAAGCGGAGACGCAATCATTTCACCAGTCCCCATAATTCCCAGACCGATCACTCCAAGAAGTATCAATGCAGTAAAAATCGTTGTTTTCATAACTTGAATCTGACCAGCTCCATATAGCTGTGAGATCACAACCGTACATCCCATTGATAATCCCGACGCGATCGCCACTGCCAGGAATACGACCGGAAAAGAAGATCCTACTGCCGCTAATGCATCTTCTCCAACAAATTTACCAACAACCATAGAATCTACCATATTGTAAAGTTGTTGGAATAAATTGCCTAATATCATCGGCATCGCAAAAAGAAACAACAGTTTTAAAGGTTTACCCTCCGTAAGATTTTTTACCATTTCCAAACACTTCTCCTCTTTATATTTTCGATCTCCATGATATATTTAACAGCAAAAAACAGCGAACCCTCTTGCTATACTTGAGTTTCCGCTGTTCTTCATTCATGAGCGTGCGGGGATTCGAACCCCGGACAACTTGATTAAAAGTCAAGTGCTCTACCACCTGAGCTACACGCCCGTATTTCATTATATTGTCCGCCTGTTTCTGGCAAACAAAATGCCCAGAGCCGGAATCGAACCAGCGACACGAGGATTTTCAGTCCTCTGCTCTACCAACTGAGCTATCTGGGCATAAGACTTAAAAGTCTAAATTGCGGGGGCAGGATTTGAACCTACGACCTTCGGGTTATGAGCCCGACGAGCTTCCAGACTGCTCCACCCCGCGATATTAAATTATACTATCTCTTTTTGAGATAAAGCCGATGATCGGACTCGAACCGATAACCTGCTGATTACAAATCAGCTGCTCTGCCAATTGAGCCACATCGGCTTACTACGAGCCTTTACGGCAATGATGATCTGAATCATCAAATGGATGGAGAAGGATTCGAACCTTCGAAGGCGTTGCCAACAGATTTACAGTCTGCCCCCTTTGGCCACTCGGGAATCCATCCATATAAGTGGGGCCTACAGGGCTCGAACCTGTGACCCTCTGCTTGTAAGGCAGATGCTCTCCCAGCTGAGCTAAGACCCCATGTCATCTGTTACCAGATAACGAACGACCCAGAAGAGACTCGAACTCTCGACCTCCGCCGTGACAGGGCGGCGCTCTAACCAACTGAGCCACTGGGCCGTATTTAATTGTTGAAAGTATGTACCTTCAAAACTGCATACAAAGAATGAACACCACTTTGTTCCTATCACCTGTCTGGTTATGCCCTCGACCTATTAGTAACAGTCAGCTCCATGTGTTACCACACTTCC
>OBXC01001636.1_pt1 | contig 10451 bp, 9 predicted proteins | sample 1538111 | NCBI WGS metagenome assembly OBXC01 (sample SAMEA2580137, study PRJEB22360) | human gut metagenome | biome: human gut; feature: human-associated habitat; material: faeces | place: Denmark | collected 2008/2010 | reverse complement strand
TGATTGCTACTGTAAGAGCTCTCTGATGTTTTGCACAGTTTCCTGTGATTCTTCTTGGAAGAATTTTTCCTCTTTCAGAAACATATTTTCTTAATTTTGCTACGTCTTTGTAATCGATTTCGTTGTTTTCTTTACCGCAGAATACACAAACTTTTTTTCTTCTGCGTCCGCCTCTTCTCTTCATTGGAGAATCAGCTTTGTTACCTTTATCGTAAGCCATTGTGGTATTACCTCCTATATTTATACAAATCTACTCATTGTATCGTCTAACTGAATGGTAATTCTTCATCAATTCCATCTGGAATGTTCATGAACCCATCTCCAATATCTGCACTTGGAGCTGGTGATGGACTTGGACTTGCCTGACGGTAGCTTCCCATGCTGCTTTCGCTTGCAGCTTTGCTCTCAGCAAATTCCTGATCTTCTACAACAACATCTGTTGTGTAAACTTTCACACCATCTCTGTTTGTGTAACTTCCTGTCTGAATACGACCACTTACAACAACCTTTAATCCCTGGCGGAAATATCTCTCTGCAAACTCTGCTGATTTTCCGAAAACTACGCAGTTGATAAAGTCGGCACTTGCCTCTCCGTCACGTTTAAAGCGGCGGTCTACTGCTAATGTATATCTTGCAACAGCAGTTGCGCTGTCACCTTGTGAATATCTCACTTCTGGATCTCTTGTCAGACGTCCCATCAAAATTACTTTATTCATACGATTTATCCTCTTTTCTCTATGCTTCTTGTTTTACGCATAAGAATCTGATAACGTTTTCCATGATACGCATTCTGCTCTCAAGCTCTGCTGGAACAGTAGAATCAGATTCGAAGTGGATGAAATAGTAATATCCTTCTTTCATTTTCTGAATTTCGTAAGCTAATCTTTTCTTACCCCATTCATCAACGTCTGTCACATTTCCACCGAAACGAGCGATAAGCTCTTTTACTTTTTCGATTACTCCTGCTCTAACGTCATCTTCAACTTTTGCGCTGACTACAACAGCTAATTCATACTTGTTCATGTTCTTGCACCTCCTTATGGTCTCTTGGTCCCTGAACCTTGTCAGGAACAAGGAAATATCGTTCGCGGACGCTTGTCTGCAAACAACAATATATCACAAGTCAATACTATACCATAAGATTCTACTGATTTCAAGCATTTTTTCTGATTTCTTTTGTGTTTTTTTCTACTAATTTTCTTGTAATCATAATCTGATGTCCACAACCTGTGCATTTTAAACGGAAGTCTGCTCCGACACGAAGAATCTCCCACTCGTAGCTTCCACACGGATGCTTTTTCTTCATGCGGACGATGTCCCCGACTTCATATACATTCGCCATCTCTTGTCCCTCCTCTGCCGTTTCCTTCCTTGTCTGTCTTACTGTTCACTGACTTTTACTGCCTGCACGACAAATCGCTCCTCATCAGCAACATTTGTACAGGTAGAAAGTGTCACAATCTGAGATGCTGTGTTGATTTCCACATTCGGCGTATACAGTGATGTTCCTTTGATCGTCTCAATGTAATTTAAAAACTCCTCATCCGACTGAAATGCAAACTGATAATTTACAGCAGTGTCCTCTACAACTCCCGCCACAAAAATCTGGTATTTTGATTCTTTTCCATCAGGAGTATAGATAGAAAAATACGGATATTTCTCAAAGAAATCCTGTTCTTTATATTTTAACAGCTGAGCAAACATCGTTCCATTTTTCATATTGTGTCCATAGATGATTGTATTGCGGTCTGTAAAAGTACCGGTATTATCTTTATCTACAAAAAGTGTTCCTAACTTGTTGTCATTCGCCTCAAAAGTTCTCGTCAGATATTCTTCATTATCTCTGCCTTTGACAACCGGATAACTGATCTCTGACGGCTCCTCAAAGCGGATCCATCCAACAGTATCGGGATTCATCTGCTGCAATGTCGCAAAATCAACTGTAAAGCGTGGCTGAACTTCCGGTTCTTTCTCTTCTTCCGGTTCTTCCTTTGGCTCTTCTTGAATGACAAGTTCTCTGATCTCCTCGTACTCCTTCTTTCCTTCGTGGTACTCGGAAAAAATCTGGTAGAGCTGATAGCCGGAAAATACAAATACGCACACTGCCAGTATCAAAATAAGATTGCTCAGCAATCCTGATTTTTTCTTCTTTCCTTTTTTCCTTGATCTTTCCTGCTTTTTTGCCATAACCGCTTCTCTTTCACCTCCTCATACGCAAAGCTTCCTTTGTATAGTTGGAGTGTAGCACATTCAGGGCTTGATTGCAATTATTGATTCCTGTAGGGAAGAAGTGCCTCAGTTCTTTCCGCTTCCAAAATTTTCTTCCACTCTTTCTGTATCTTTTTCTCGACATCGCGGTAAGAAGTCTGAAACCGGACTTTTCCTATATTATATCCAAATTCCTGAATACATTTTTTCTCGTCTTTTTTCTCTTCATGCATTTGCGACTCATCCAGCGCCTGAAGTCGAAAGGTCTTTTTGACTGGTCGGAATCTCCGGTCAAATTCAATGTTGACTCCTGTCAGTTCATATTCCCCCTTGATCACAACTCCCGACATCAGCGCAAGTTCCTGTTCAAATGCTTCCAGCTGCTTCTTTTTAACAACCTTGATATTATAATTATTTTTTCGGATATCCGACACATTCAACTTGAGCTCTCGAATAGAATCCAAATACGATTCTTCATACAGTTCTGGATTTACTTCCGGATCTGAATCATAGATCTCACACCCTTCGCTCTCTCCGTAGGAAATTCCTACCTCAGTTCCGTTTCGATAACTGTGCATCCCCCACTGCACATCTTTCGGAATCACTGCTCTGTCATTTTTCAGATCAAACCGCACTTCCTGCTGATGATACCCCTCTCCAAGTATGACATTAATATAAGATTCTTCTGCCAGAATACGATTTACCGGTGTCTTGCCCGAAATCTGCTCTGCACAGCCGGTCATATTGCCCAATATCACTGCAGCCAGTATACCACACAGCCACTTTCTCTCCTTTTTCATCCAGGTTTCCTCCTACTGCCCTTTTATTTTTCCTTTTTATAATCCTTCGCAGAACGATACCGCTCTCTGTAATGATATTTTTCAGGACTCTTCCACACTTTTTTCATTGTCTTCTTCACTTGATTCTCAAGATAGGTTGCATCCCCCTTTTTCTTGTCCGGAGAGGCCGGCAGCACATCCAGACATTGGTGAGCCTCCTCATAATTTGCAGGTGCATAGTTAAAGGACTCTGTGTCAACAATTGTCTTGCCTTCGATCGTCTTCTGCTTTGGATATGCCTCCGAGTTACTCACGATCCCTGTTACTTCATCCACTTTCAAAATATCCCACTCCGTAATAAAGGCGCCTGTCTTCACGTCAATAATAAATTCTGACAACCGGTTCGGTGTCAGCACCTTGTCATATTCCTGCACTTCAAATCTGCCTTTGCGCAGAATCTTATTGTGATGTCTGGAAGGTTCCCCATAATATAGAGAAAACTCATACTGCTTCGCATAATTTTGCAGCTTTTCATAATCAGTCTTCCCGGCAAAATGACTTCGCACATACTGAATATTCTGCCTGTCGATATACATTCGAAACTGATGCACTTTCTGATCATCCAGTATTTTATACGCTCCACTCTTCTTCTGCCATGCAGTCCGTACACAGGCAGCATAGGACTCCAGAAATTCCGCATGCGGCGGCATCTCACTGTCAAACTGATACTCACCTGCCAACTGAAGCATCTCATTCCCATCCATATAGCCACCCATCTGAGAGATGACAAGCAGCGCCTTCTCTTTCGCTTTCAGCCCACTGACTTCAAACATATAGGTGTAGACACCCGATCCAACCTTGTGCACTTCCGCAAATGTATCTTCCAGTTCTTTTAAATAGGTTTCCTGAGGGATCTCTGTCAGAGAATCTTCCCGAAATTCCCCAAATCTTGCATCGATTGCTTCCAGATAGGCAAATACTGCACGGCGATCCCAGCCATCCTTCTTTATCAGTTGCTTTGACTGCTCTCTCAAAATCGCAAGAAAACTCTCATCTGCTGCCCGCGCCACATTTGACAAATCTTCAATATACTGTTCTGCCGTCACGTCCTTCTCCGGGGCAATTTCCTGTATCTTCAGCAAAATTTCATTGTACCTGTCCTCAAAGGATAATTCTTCCACAACATCATCGTAAGCATACTGCTGTTGCAGTTCCTGCTCCACAGTCCGGAGGTCCTCCTCCGCAATCGTCTCTGACTGCAGATGAAACTGTACCTCCTCCGGCCGATACATTTCATCAAACCGAATTCGCACTGCCGTAAGCTGTACTGCCTCAATGTCCACTGCTCCTACATAAGAAAGTGCCGTCAGAAATCCTTCGAGCTGCTCTTCCTCTGTAAATTCCATCTCATAATTCTGTTCTTTGATCCTCTGATCCGTCAATTCCAGATTGATAATGGGAAGTAAAAAGAACTGTGCATCCAACATATCTGACAGCTCTGTGTAAGACTCATACTCTTTCACACCTCTGTATGTCCCATAAAAAATTTCTGCACGATTTCCATCTCGGATTATAATCTGCTTTTCTCCCTCATTTGGCTGCACAATGGTTCTTGCTCCGTAAATATCATACTCTGCCTCTCTCCCCAGATAACGTCTGCCAAGCCTCACTCTCATATAGGTGAGTTCTTCCAGCACATCCTTTACAAAAATCTCCCCTTGTTCCTCCTGAGATTTCTCCGCCTGGTCTCCATCACCTAGAACATTCTCATTTCGGGCACCATCATCCGGAACACGATCATTCTGTATACTATCATCCTGTCCGGCTTCCTCAGATGCAGTTGCCTCGTTTTCATCGACCCTCTGTGCAAATACATTTCCACCGCTTCCTGTCCCCGTCAGGAGCGTGATTCCCGCGAAAATGCCTGCACAGATTATCAAAATAATCCTTCTTCTTTTTTTCCACACGCTCTTTCTCATTCGATTCCCGCTTCTTTTCTTATCTTAATTTTTTATGCCGATTTCGCTTCTTATATGCATCTCGGAACTTTCTTTCAGTTTTCCCGTTCCCTATGTAGTCTATTCTCTCTTGGCTCTATTATATACTAGGGATTGCTGTCAGAATCCTCTTTCTGAACTTTTTCAGCTTTTCTATCCTCTTCCACAATTTTCAGGAAATCTGCATTCTCATCTTTGATTCTTGGGATAAAGCGGTTTGCAAATTTTCCCTTTCCTCTCTGCTTTACGTAAAAGAATCCGATAATTGAGAATACAACCGCACCGATGAAATTGACAAATAAGTCTTTCATCGTATCGATCAGCCCAATATCCAGATAACCTCCTAAGCCCAATTCCATCCCGTTGACGGCAGTATTTTTAATATTATCAATATGCACTACCTGATTCCCTCCGGTCGGATCCAGCATCACAGTGGAAATACTGTGTACGATCGTGTCTTTCTGCATATCCATACCCAAAAACAAATCCATTCCGCACTCCCAGAATTCCCACATGACACCGATCGTCATAGAGAAGCAAAATGCCACAACTGCCATAAAAAGAGGTGATAACTGTACTTTCACTTTTTCATTCCGATTCAGAATATCTACAAGGGAAAATCCGATCGCCGCCGCAAGGAATCCATTGATCGTGTGGAGCATCGTATCCCAGTTCGCTACCTTTGTATAGTAAGAACCGATTTCTCCCAGTATCTCCGCCGCAAAAATGAAGATCAATATAAAAATCTCCAGTGTCGTCGGAAGTTCTATCTTCAGTTCCATCTGAATAAAGCTTGGAATCATCAGAAGAATCAAGGTCAGTATACAGTAGAAAACCCCTTCATAATTTCGATTGAATATCTGAAGAATCATCACAAGGATCACAAGTGCGCGAAGGGTCACATACACTATAAAAGAACTTTTGTGCTCCCGGATCTCCATTTTCAGTGCCCGCATCCGGTCCTTTATCTTTTGTCTCATAGCGTCCTCCTTTGTTCATTTATTTTATGAAATCATAGCAAACTCTCCTTGGATAGTCAATGAATGGCTGCCATATATTCCCGCGCTGTTTTTCCCGTATATTTTTTAAACTCTACACTGAATTTCGCATAACTGGAAAATCCAGTCATAATCGCAACCTCCATAACCGGAAAATCTCCTGTTTTTAAAATTCCCTCTGCCTTCTCAATGCGAAGCCGGTTCAAATATTCTCCGACTGTCACACGCATCTCTGCTTTGAAAGTTCTCGACAAATACCCCGGACTAAAATGAATCGCCTCCGCAATTTTCTCCATTGTAAGCGGCTGATCAAAATGTGCATACATATACTGGATTGCTTTTGCCACAGGCGCTGAATGTCCCCTCGTCTTCGTCTCCATCACAATCTGGCAGTATGCGCGCAACATTTCCTCTTCCAACATCGTTGTCTCCAACCCGCTTCTCGCCTGCTCGATGCGGATCGCAAACAGATCACTGATCTCGTGTACTCTCACAACATCTGCTCCCCCATCCACTGCCGCGATTCTACAGATCGTATTGACTGTAAACAAAAGATTCTTCTGTGAACGAAGCGGATTATCCGGAGTTCGATAGAAAAATTCTCCTTTACTCATCTGAGAGATTCCACGCCTTGCCATCTGGAAATCTCCTTGTTCCACCGCAGCCCTCCATCGCCGTTCCGTCTCGTAATTTAGCAGAATATCTGTCTTCTCTAACAGCCCTTCCCTTTCTCTCCTTGTTTCTTTCACACATTCCTCCTGCCCGGGCATCTCCTCATATATGACCGGGATCTGTTTCCACTCAGGACAAACTTTGATCAGATACGAAAGGACATCTGCCATCGTTTTTACCCGGTTTGAAAAATATGGAAGCTGTGAATACAAGAGTTCATACTTCCCTTTTCTGGAAAGTGACAGCTTCTGGCTATGAAGAATTTTCAAGACAAGCTGCTCTGAATAATGCTCCGTCAGAAATGGTCCTACTGACAGATAATAACTCTCTTCCTCCTCTATGACCTTCAGATTCATACAGACGAGATGAAATTCCGGAAAATACTGATAAGAAACACTATCTTCCTTCGCTTTCCCAAGATGTTTCCACATTTTCTCCGGATGCTCCCAAAGTTTTCCACACAATTCCTCGGGATATGGGTTTTTTGTGAATTTCACAATACAGTTTCTGTCACCGTCGTAGATTGTCAGGTCAACCTTCAGCGCCTTGTGCAGCACTCTGGCAGTCTGCACCAGTTCTTCATGTGTTTTCATGTTTCCTCTCCTTTCACAACTCTTCTTCCTCGCTCGTCCCTATTCTTTCCTAAACCTTATTTTCGAAAATCAGACTTATTTTTACATACCTTTTACTGTCCGCTATTTTTCATCTGACAGCATATTTCAATAATATTATAGCATATTTCTTAATATCTCATCTCACAAAATACGATAAAATAAAAGTATATTCTTCCGGATTTTCCAAGTGATTCCTAATTGGAATCTACTTGCCACAAATATTTCTGAAAGAATAAATTTATAAGATTGGAGAAAAAATAATGTCAGCAAAAAAGGCAACAGAAATGATCCGCTACTATAAGAACCCAAATGGGCCGACGATCGGTGTAACAGCCAAAGATGTGATCGAATCCGATGGTCTTTATTTCAAAGACTTAAACGGTGACGGAACATTAAATACTTACAAAGACTGGAGAAAAACTCCTTCCGAGCGTGCCAAAGCACTTGCAGAGGAACTTTCCTCCGAGGAAAAGATCGGTCTGCTCTTCATCAATTCTTTAAAAATGGGAGCTTACCAGGAAGACAAAGAGGCAGTCGATGCAACTGGACTTCTTGATGAAAAAGTAATTGAAAAAGACACTACGATCTTTAACGCCGAAAAATATCACGGAACCACCTATACGGTAAAAGATATGGGAATCCGCCACTTTATCCTGCGCGAAAATCCAAAACCGGACGAGCTTGCAGACTGGATGAACGAACTGAATGCACTTGCTGAAGGCGAGACACATGCGATTCCGGTTCTCATGGTATCAAACTCACGAAACGAAAACGGAGAGATCGTCTTCGGTATGAACGATGCCGCTGGTGTATTTGCCACATGGCCGGGAACAATGGGAATTGCCGCTGCCGTAAAAGGAAGCAGCCTTGACCTGATCGATGATTTTGCAGAATGCATCCGTGAAGAATGGGATGCAACCGGAATGAAAAAAGGATATATGTATATGGCAGACGTCGTATCTGATCCGAGATGGCAGCGTACTTACGGTACGTTCGGCGAAGATCCAGAACTGATCAACAATATTTTTGACCGCCTTGTTCCAGGTATTCAGGGAAGCAAAGATGGTGTAACAACAGATGGTGTTGCAATGACTGTCAAACATTTCCCTGGCGGCGGTGCTCGTGAAAATGGATTTGACCCACACTACAAACAAGGACAATGGAATGTCTACCAGACAGAAAACAGCTTACAGAAATACCATCTGCCAGGATTCCGGTCTTCTATTGCAAACCACGTATCCTCTATCATGCCTTATTATGCAAAACCTGCAGCTGAAAAGAGCGGCATCCAGTACGACATGAATGGAAATCCGATTGAAATGATTCCAGTTGGATTTGCGTTTAACCAGTTTTTCTTAAAGGAACTTCTGCAAAATCAGATGAACTTCCAAGGCTATATCAACAGCGACTCCGGTATCACCATCAATATGGCATGGGGTGTGGAAGAACTTGACATTCCTGAAAGAATCGCACTTGCAGTTAATTCCGGTGTCGATATCATCAGCGGTTCCTTTGATGTATTTGCCGCAAAAGAAGCTTTAGATAGAAGAACAAATGGCTACTATACAGACGGTGCGCACAAAATTCCTGACGGATATACATTAGAGCAGATCACATTATCTGAAGAAGCTCTCACAACTGCGGCTGCACACACATTAAAAGAAATGTTCGAACTTGGTGTCTTTGAAAACCCATACCGTGATCCGCAGACTGCAAAAGAAGTGATTGCAAATCCGGTACACTGGAAACATGCCGATGACGTACACCGCAAATCTGTTGTCCTTCTGAAAAACAAAGAGCAGCTTCTTCCTCTGACCGCAGAAAAACTTGCAGACAAAAAAATCTTTGCAAAAGGATTTGCATCAAAAGAAGAGACTGCCAAGGCGCTTACAGAAAAACTGCACAGCATCTTAGCCGAAACTCCAGGAGTGACACTTACAGACCATTACGAGGATGCTGACTATGCATTCCTTTTCGCAAGTCCAAGTTCCGGAGAATACTTCAACGCAACAAAAGGATATCTCGAACTGGATATCTGCGAGAACAAAACTGTCCACGATGTTGACGATCTCGGAAGACCAGCTGAGGCGACACACGAAGAAACAACACTTCTTGGCACTGATGAGATCCGCGTGATTTCAGAAGCAATCCATGCAAATGGAGGAAAAGTGATTTCTAATATTAACTTTACACTCGCATGGATGGTGGGAAATGTCGAACGTTATTCTGACGCACTGCTCGCTGGATTTGACACGTTCCCGGAAGCAACGATTGACATTATCACCGGTGCCTATACTCCAAGCGGAAAAATGCCGATCACCCTTCCAAAAGATGACAGTGTTCTCGCTGTCAATGCCGATGGTGTATGCGTATCTCGCAACGACGTACCGGGATATGACAAAGACTTCTATATGCCGGAAGAAATGAAGGATGAGAACGGCAAAGCATACGCTTACCGTGACAGCGAAGGAAATTATTATGAAATGAATTTTGGACTTGAGTTTTAAAAATCTTATTCACTAAAAAAAAGAGAGGGCAAAACTAACAAGCCCTCTCTCTTTTTATTTCTCGTCAACTACCCACGACCTAAAGGTCATGGGCTTGTAACTGCCCAGTCGTACTAACGACTTACGTCTCCGACCTTTAACCCCAATAGATATTGCTATCTAAAGTGGCGTTACATCATAGGGTGGTTGACAACACCCTTTGTAATGGCTAAAGATTCACAAGGCTCCTCCCACCACCTGAATGTAGTGGGTTTCCGCCTATGGCAAACGAAAGGATTTAATTTATGAAGTCCATAAAAATCTTCGGCATAATCATTTTTACACAAAATCCAAGAACTTTTACCGCACAAAAAAAGTACCGAATCACTTCGATACTTTCTAAGGCGCCAACCAGATTTGAACTGGTGATAGAGGTGTTGCAGACCTTTGCCTTACCACTTGGCTATGGCGCCATAACTTATATATTTTATTATATGAGCCAAATGAATCATTTATGCTCAAATGACTCCTACGGGAATCGAACCCGTGTTACCGCCGTGAAAGGGCGATGTCTTAACCGCTTGACCAAGGAGCCTTATTCGTCTTTTCACTTTTAGAAATAATTATTTCTAAACTCCCCAAGTTGGACTCGAACCAACGACAACTCGGTTAACAGCCGAGTGCTCTACCGACTGAG
>OBXC01001634.1_pt1 | contig 10459 bp, 10 predicted proteins | sample 1538111 | NCBI WGS metagenome assembly OBXC01 (sample SAMEA2580137, study PRJEB22360) | human gut metagenome | biome: human gut; feature: human-associated habitat; material: faeces | place: Denmark | collected 2008/2010 | reverse complement strand
GTTGAACAGACATAAATTTAAAATCTACCGTTTGCTTATTCTCAAAAAGAAAGCCAACTAGCCATAGTGCGCACAAAATCACTAAGAATATTCCTAAGTTCTTCATTTTTCCCCTCTTTCACAACTTCAGAATTTCTTCTGCGTACTTTCTCACCGACACATTTCTGGTCAGATTCTTCTCCAGATTCTTACGGCCTCTGGTTCCCATTGCTTTAACTTTTCCAGATCCAGCATTCTCAATGAACCAGCGGATGTTCTCTTCGACCTTGTCATATTCACCCGGCTCACAGCAAAGACCGCCATGTGTATCTTCAATCAGGCAGCGAACCTCAGAGCCTGACTCCAGGACCCCTAAAATTGGCTTCGAAGCGGCCATTATTCCGTATGCCTTCGATGGGCAGCTCACACCTTTAATGCCTTTCGCATTCACACACCAGTGAACGTCACCAGCATTCAAGCTATAAATCAGGTCAGCCTTATCTTGGTATGGAATGAAAGTCACATTGTCCATGTGATGCTGCTTTACATAGAGCACCAGCTTGTCCAGCACAGAACCAGCACCAACAAAGGCAAATACAACCTCTCGGTCATCAGCAGTCTTAGTACCCGATTTAATTTTCTCCACAACCTTAATCAAATTCTCAAGATCGTAGTACAGACCGATATTACCGGAATACATGATGACGAACTTGCCATCCAAACCGTATTTTTTCTTGAAGGCAAGAACCTTTTCATTATTCTCATCCAACGGATAAATTTCATTTTCATCGATCCAGTTGTTGATCATAACTGTTTTAGGAACTTTCTTACCTTTGAAACGTTTCTCCACTGTTTCCACCAAATCACGACCGACTGTGATCACAAGATCGCTGCGCTTGCAGCTGAACTTATCAAACCACATCATGGCATCAGTGATAAACCTACTCTTGGTATAGCCAACAGCCAGCACCTGCTCCGGGTTGAAGTCCTGAATGTTATAGATGTACTTAGCGTGTTTTACCCATTTACCCCAAACACCCAACAGACCGCCGAGGATTGGAGGCTGGGAAATGGAAAACACATAGTCCATCTTGCCAACCTTGAATGTCGCACCTATTGCTCCAAAGAAATAGGAAACAATGTTCTTCACACGGCTCTTCTTGTTGGTCTTGCTGAACTCTGGCACACGGATTCTCAGCATCTTCACGCCGTTGATTTCTTCTTTGTAATACTTCTGCGTCTTGTATTTATCTTCAATAGTTCCTAAGTAACTCGGCACCACGCAGATGACCATGATGTTGAACTTATCCAGCATACCTTCCGCCAATTCACGGAGAATCTGCCCCGTTGACGCAGTATCTGGAATATAGTAATGAGCATAAATCAGGAGATTTTTCTTATTTTGCATTCCGCTATATCCCTCTCTCAAATTTTTATATCTAACCGCTGATGCAGTACACCGACGAGCTTTATCTATATCAAGCAGTGTGTTCATCACACTGTAGTTAATTTTTTCACAGTGACCATCTATTTTCCCAACTTGTCGGTACACTAGCACTGAATTTTTTATGTAGATCTGTCATAGGCTAAAACAGATATTTACTACAACAAAGTCCGCACACTATATGCTCTTTTACATACAATGTGCGGACATGTTATTTTTTATAATTAAACATTTTCAAAACTTCCGAAGTTTCTCACACCGACCCTTCCCTCTTCAACACCGTCATCACCGTCTTAAACAGTATCTTAATATCCAGGCCAAAATTCCAGTTACTGATATATTCTGTATCCAGTCTTACAACTTCTTCGAAGTCTGTAATGTCGCTTCGTCCGCTTACCTGCCACATACCAGTAATTCCCGGTTTAATAGCGATTCGAGCCCTGTGATGTAATTCATATTGACGCAGTTCGTCCTGAAGGATCGGACGAGTTCCTACAAGGCTCATGCTCCCATTTAGCACATTCCAGAACTGTGGAAATTCATCAAGGGATGTTTTCCTGATAAATTCGCCGATTCCGGTTTTTCTGGTTCCGTCCGGCAAAATCTTATTTCCGATTACTCGGGGATCGAAATCGAGTTTGAACATACGTCCATCACTCATTTTGTTCTGAGCCATCAATTCTGCTTTCCGTTCTTCTGCATCCATATACATACTCCGGAATTTATACATCTTAAATGGCTTTCCGTTTTTTCCAATCCTTGTCTGCGAGAAAAAAATCGGACCCGGAGAACTGATGTAGATAGCCGGTGCTATGAAAATAAAAATGATTCCTGTCAGGAAGCAGCCCACCAGTCCTCCCAGAATATCCAATACTCTTTTGGCAAGTGCCTGTCTGTCTGTGGCATAGTTCATGGTGGTTGTCAGAACTGTATATCCGCCAATTGCCTCCACAAATTGTTTCTGTCCGGGAGTACTTCTGACTTTTGCCAGGTTTACATGGACCGGCATTCCCATTTCCAGCAACTCTTCTATCAGCTCCTGAGGGTATGGATATGTTTCATCTACATTTACAAAGACCTCATCTACCCACTGCTGACAGATAAAGGATGGTGCGTTATTTAAGTCTGCTACTACCGGGACTCCTGCAATTTCTTTCCCTGTCATATCTTTATCAATGAGTATCAGACCATTGATGTTGTAGCGGTTATAATTGTGTTCTTTTACATTTTGGATTACTTTTGATGCAAGGTCATAATTGGTTACAATGTAGAGAGAATGCTCTCCACCTTCTGCCATTTTATGCAGCAGATATTTTTTCCATATTATTCTTGTACAATAGGATAAAAGCACATAGAAAATTCCCATAAGATAAAGGATTATTCTTGAAAAGATATGTCCGCCACTGACAGTAAACAGGTACAGACCACTTGCCAGTTCGATCAGGATCATCTGCCGGATAACAGAGCGCAGCTCCTGATAACGTCCTCTTCTCAGAACTCCTTTATAAGATTCAAACAAAATGATCAGGAACAGATCCACCAATATGACAAATATCATCACATTGCGATAAATTCCCAGTGTAAACAGGTTCCTGACAGAACCGTTTCGAATCAGATACGCCAGTATTAAAGCCATAAATAAACACGCAAGATCAATTAATATGAAATCTTTGTGTTTATACCATCCTCTTGATTTTTTCCTGTACATACGTTTTCCTAACCTCTCCTTCTTTTTTATTCAAAAAGGCATATTTACAGAATCGTTTTCCTGTAAATATGCCATCATTTTTTATTATTCTTTTCTTATAATTTCCAATCCCACCTTCATTTCTACTGTTCTTCCGAACATTTCTATTTCCAGATATGCTGTTCTTTTATGCCGATCTATCCTGCGGATATTTCCTTCCATTCCCATCAGAGGACCTACCAGGATCTGCACTCTGTCATTCTCGATAATGCCGGAAGACATCTCTACAAGCTGTTTGTCTGTGCCTATTTTCATAAGCAAATCTATTTCTTCCTGAACCAGTGGGACGATCTCATCGCCGGTTCCGATCAGCTTCGTCAGTCCGATGACTTTCCTGAGTCCATTTACCAGTTTTTCCGAATTTTCGGCAATTAAAAAAACATACCCGGGAAAGAGGATTCTTTCCTGGATATGCCATTCGCCCTGAAATCGTTTCTTCTGTTGGTAATATGGGATAAAGCAGCGTTCTAAGACATTGCTGCTTATTAACCGCTGACACTGACAGCGGATGTTTTCTTCGGTGCCTGTGCGCACCTGCATCACATACCACATTGGATATCTTACCTCCGTATTCTGGGTATGCTTCGCCATTCTGCCTGTGTTTCAAGGCAGACTCATACTTCAAGATATGTATTATCCATATCTTCAAACGCGGCAAAGCGACGATTTAAAGACAAAAAGATTTACGTTGTGTTTTATTATAACTACATCAATAAAAAAATGCAACATATTTCTACAAAAAAACAGCCGCCATCTCTGGCGACTGCGTTCTGATTCCGAATTATTGATTATTTCGCGTCTGCGATTACCATGAAGAAATCTCCATCGTTTAAGTTAACAGTAAGAGTTTTTCCCTCTTTGTCAATATTAACCGGATCAATGACTACAAACTTCTTTGTGCCGTCTTTGCTGTAGACCCAAAGCTGAATACCTTCCATAGTGTCTGTAAGACTCGGAACATTAAGCTTTACTTCATATGTTCCGTCATCATTAGGCTTTGCTTCTTCTGGCTTCAGTACGTTGAATTCATTGACAAATGTAACAATCATTTTTCCTTCGAGTTTAGCAATGGCATCTTCAAGGTCTGCCTTGTCTGCTTCATCTACGGAAAGGGATTTCAATACTTTTATGAAATCTTCCATCTTCATTGTTCCATCATTGATTTGTTTAAAAGCATCTGCCAGATCTTTATATTTTGCCTGCAGATCAGCAAAGCCCTGTGTTTTCTCAAGTTCCTTAACAACTTCATAAATTGAAGACTGTTTAGAATCCACAGTAGTTTCGCTTGTCCTACTTGGCGCTACCGCGGCCAGATCACTCGTGTTGCTTGGCGCTGCACCGACACCTACAGTAGCACATCCTACTCCAAGGGCAGCTGCTAAAGCAAGTGTCATAAATTTCTTCGCGATTTTCATAATGCACCTCTCCTTTTGGATTAATTTTTATATAGATAACCGTACAGAATGTCTGCACGGACTATCTCTGAATAAAATAATAACAATGATAATTATTTATCACAGTACAGTGTATTCTGCATTCATTATACTATGACTAATACAATCAGATTTTCTCATAAAACATGGAAATAATCAAGTCCGACAATGCATCTTCATCAATATGGTACTCATCAAAGTTCTCCCCATGTGTCCCCTCACCCGGTACTGTCTCTGTATCAGTGATTCCATTCTGTGATGCAGCCAGCAATTTGGCAAATATATCATTACCCATATTTGTAACTGTATAGCTTTTAACACTGTCATAGAGACCTGTCACAAATCCGGCGTCCTCTCCTGCTTTTTCCTGAGCCTTCTGCACCAGCGCCTGAAGAAAGGTTTTCTGTCTCTCCTGACGGACCAGAGCACTCTGGGTTTTGTCAATGTCACGATATCTTACAAACTGTTCTGCAGTTTCCCCTGTGATATCCACAACAGCACCTTTTTTATATTCCGGATTCACATCTGCGAGACTGTCATCAGGGATTGTGAGCTGTATTCCACCTACGAAATCTGTAATCACTGAAATGCCATCCATATTCATGGAGCAATACCCCTGGATCGGAAGTCCGTCCAGCATATCGCAAACTGCTGTTTTCATCAGTTCACAGCTTTTCTCTTTTCCGTCCCCGAAGGCATACTGTATATTCAGATGATCTGTTGTCTCTCCAAGGCTCTGACCATATGGATTAAATACTTCTATCCTGGTCATGGAATCTCGTGGAATAAACAGAACCTTTATCTTCTCTGTTGCACGATCCATGGATACCAGAAAAATTGCATCTGCCTGCCCGGCATCTGCCTGTGACTGATAAGTATCTACAGCTTCCCTTGTATCAATTCCCAGGAATAAATAATTGCTGAGATGATCGTTATATTTGTATGTCTCACCTTTATATTCCACGGTATCACTGTTTTGGTTCAAATCCGTCTGATTCCGGCTGTCACTGTTGTGACCACCGTTTTTTGGCAATGCAGCATTTTTCTGGCTTAACAAGAATGGAAAGAACTATGATCAGGATAATAATCAAAAGCATACAGATCTTGCGTTGTCTGATGGCTTTTCTTGTAGTTTTTTTCATTTTCATTCCTTCAATCTCTGTATTTCAGTTATCTCATCAGTTTTTGCTGATATAATTAAGCTCCTGCAATTTCTGTAATATTGCCTCTGCCATTGCCTGCTGGGCCTCATAGGTAGAAGACGGCTGTGCAGTCACATCTGCAAGACTGATATAGTGTTCTCCCCATTTCTGGCTGAGCACCTGATCCAGTGCTTCAGAGGTTACACTTCCGTCCATAGGGCGTGTTCCTACTACAATAAACTGATCTTTATTCTGAAATGTATTTAAAATCTGTTCCTGCTGGTCTGCCAGTTCTGCAGGATCATGATTCCAGCCGCCATAATATCCCATGAAGATAACTGGAATACAATCCTTATCATTTCTTGTAGTCTGTTCTTCTGTCAGATCACGTATTCCGGTCTCTGTTACATTCAGCTGGGCACCGTTTGCAGCCTGCTGATGTTTAGTAATATAGCTCTGAATAGTTTCATCACTTACACCAGCCATCTTCATCATGGAGAGAGTGCCGCCTCCCTGAAGCGTTTTATTGATCACTGTCATATTATAGCCATTATCGGTCAGAAGCTTCTGAAGTACTGTCATATAGGAATATGTATTGGATTCTTCCCCATTGATCAGATCATCTCCCCAGCACACAATACCTGAAGCAGCTGTCGTCTTATCTTTTGTATCTTCTGTGTCAGCTGTATCCGTTTTTTCTGTGTCTTTTGTGTCTTCTGTGTTCTTTGATTTAATGTCTTCTGTATCTTCTGCTTCTTCGGAAGATACCTCCTCCAGCTCTTTTGCACGTTCTTTTACTGCTTCGTAATCTTCAATCCCACTCTGCTGGTCGTCTGCAATTTCTGACAGGTGTCTGGATTCCTTCTGTTCCGATTTATAACTGGTCACAAGAATAAAGCCCAGGAGAACTGCCAGCAGAATGCAGATAAAGCCCAGTAAGATATTCGTCTTTTTTATTTTTTTCTTCCTTATTTTGCTCACTTTTCCAAATTCTCCTTTATCATTGATCATGGTTTCTGTCTTACTGCCAGATAACTGCCCGTATTATTTGATCTGGGCTTCTTCGTCGCTTCTGCGATAATACTCTCCATAATGCTTATAATAGGAAGAATAATATTTGTCATCACTGGTATCTATCTTGTTCATAACAGCTCCAAGAATACGGCATCCGCTTCTTTCCAGCTGCTTAAATGCTTTCTGTGCATCCCGGTACCTGACATTTCCCGGTTCGATCAGAAAGACTGCACCATCGCAGCATCTTCCAATCACTGCCGCATCAATTACTGTTCCAATAGGCGGTGTATCGATCAGGATATAATTATAATATTCTCTGATTTCCTTTAAGAATACCTTAAAGATATTCTCACTGAGAAGTCCTGACGGGTTCGGTGCACTTGGGCCTCCGAATATGATATCCATATTCGGAAAGTTTGTAGAATAAATAATCTCCTGTAGTCCCACCTGACCGCTCAGAAGCTGTGAGAGACCTTTCACTTCCTCTTCCACACCCAGTCGTCCGGCATATGCGGTCTTCCTGATATCCGCATCCAGAAGGAGAACCTTCTTGCCAATGCTCCCAAGCTCCTGGGCAAGACTGAGTACTATATCACTCTTACCTTCGTTTGGATAACAGCTTGTAACCAGAATGGTCTTTATGCTCTGACCCGACAGCTGAATATTGGTACGCAGAGTTTTGATCGCCTCACTGTAAAAATAATCCGGATTTCTTTTATCTGTTAAATTGAGTTTCTTCATTACTCAGATTCCTCCATCAGTTTAATGGTGCTTCTTATTCTTGTTCTTTGATTTCCTGTTCTTCGAATTTATAAAATCTCTTCTGTCAGGAACCTTGGCAAGAACAGAAACTCCCAGGTATTTCTCAATATCTTCCTCTGTCTTAATAGTATCATCCATTACAGCGTATACAACCACGATTGCCGCACATGCAAGGAAACCGAGTAAGAAGCCGAGTGCTGCATTCTTCTTTACGCTTGGAGAAGTTCTTACAGTAGCAATCTTACCAACTTCAATAATCTTTGGCGGAATAACTTCCATTTTATCGCCAATAAAGGATGAAGAAACATTCGCAATCTCATCTACGATCTTCTTTGCCATTTTAGAATCTGTATTATTGACAGTAATCTCAAGGATACGGGTATCTGTAGGATTATTGATACTTACGCTTCCTTTCAGCTGTTCTGCAGTCATATCCAGATCCAAATCTGAAATCACCTGTTCCATCACAGGGGTACTTGTGATCAGAACTGTATAATCACTGGTCAGGCTGGCACCTAACTGCAGATCCGCCAGTGATGTCAGTGTGGTTTCTTTCGAAAGTACAAGGATACTGGATGTGGAGCTGTAGATCGGTGTCATTAAAAACTGTGTATATGCTGCTGCAATACAGCCTCCGACAAGAGCAACCATCAGTACCAGAAGGATTTTTTTCTTGAGCGCATAAAATATTTCCAGTAAGTCGATTTCGACTTCATCATCATTTGCATCGGGTCTCTGTGCTTTGCTGCTCTCAAAGTTACTGTTCAAATTGTCTAACATCTGATAATTTCCTTTTCCCTTTTTTCTTTATAGTTTTGTACATTACTGTTCACAGGTAATATTCTGTCTTATGTATTTCTGAAAGTAAACAGCAAAATTGACATAAACCGATTTTATTGTATATCAGCCAATAAAAAAAGTCAATCTGTAGCCTCATGTTTTTGTTTCTGTTTCAGAATTTCTGCAGGATTATGAATAAACAGTTCATCTGCATAGTCCTGCCCGAATTTCGCTGAAACCATACGATATGCCTCTCCAATCCTGCTGCTCCTCTTTGCACTGTTGTGACAGTCTGATCCAACGAAATGAAGGAGTCCGTCTTTCATGATTTTATTACAGTACCGTTTAGTAAAAAATCCGTCTTTTCCTGTGATGCTGTCTGCATTGATCTGCATATAGACACCCATATCTGCCAGTTCTTCCACAAAATCCAGACTGTTGCGTGTGGCTTCGTAACGTTCTATATGTGCCATGATCGGCTTATATCCTCCGGAGAGCAATGCACCGAGACGTTCCCGTATATAGCTTTCTTCCGAATTATGGGAAAATTCTATAAGAACATACCGGGAACCGGCCATTGTCATTACTTTCTGTTCTCTGAGCATGGGAAGCATCTCCATATTAGCATGAAACTCACATCCCAGATACACATGGAGATCCGGGCTGATCTCTGATGCCGCTTTCTCCACCAGTCTGAACTGTTCTTTGACTTTCTCCACAGGTGTTTCAAACATCCGAAAGCGGAAATGGGGAGTTGCAATAACCGTCCGCACGCCCTGTTCATATTCCATCCGGAGTAATTTTACGGTTTCTCCTATATCTGTGGCTCCATCGTCTACACCGGGTACAATATGACAGTGTATATCATAAATTCCTTTTATGGACATCCTATCTCCTTCCTGACTGTCTGCAGCATTACTCTGATGCTCCTGTAGCTGCTGACCACATTCGTAATCTGAAAAAACAATCAACCGGCTCTGTATGATCATCCTCATACAAAGCCGGTTTCTGAATATTTATGAGTATTCTCTTGATTATTCTTCTGTAGCTTCCTCAGCCGGTGCCTCAAGAGCTTTCATGCTCAGGCTGATCTTCTTGTCTTCGCCGTTGAAGTCAACAACCTTAGCTTCGATCTCCTGTCCGATGGAAAGTACGTCTGAAGGTTTGGCAACGTGCTCTCTGGAAATCTGGGATACGTGAAGGAGTGCATCTACACCAGGTGCAAGCTCTACGAATGCACCGAAATCTGTCATACGTGCAACTTTACCTTTAACTACGTTTCCTACAGCGAAGTCCTCAGCTGCTGTGAGCCATGGATTTGCTTCTGGGAATTTAAGGGAAAGTGCGATCTTCTCTCCGTTGATCTCTTTGATAAGAACTTTAACTTTATCGCCAACAGTGAATACTTTCTTCGGGTTCTCTACTCTGCCCCAGGACATTTCGGAGATGTGAAGAAGTCCGTCTGCTCCGCCCAGATCGATGAATGCACCGAAATCTGTAACGTTCTTAACTGTTCCTTCAACTGTATCGCCAACATGGATTCTCTCCATTAATTCTTTCTGTTTCTCTGCTTTCTCAGCGAGAAGAAGCTGTTTACGGTTACCGATGATGCGGCGTCTTCTCGGGTTGAATTCTGTGATAACGAATTCGATCTCCTGATCTGCATATTTGGAAAGGTCTTTCTCGTATGTGTCGGAAACCAGGCTTGCAGGAATGAATACTCTTGCTTCGTCTACGTTTACACAAAGTCCGCCGTCAAGTACCTGAGTTACAGGAGCTTTTAATACTTCCTGATTCTCAAATGCTTCTTCAAGACGTTTGTTGCCTTTCTCTGCTGCCAGTCTCTTGTAAGTAAGAGTAACCTGACCTTCTCCATCGTTTACTTTGAGAACTTTTGCTTCCATTGTGTCTCCAACGTGAACAGCATCTGTGAGTACAAGGCTTGCATCGTTAGAGTATTCGTTCTTTGTGATAATACCGTCTGCTTTATAACCGATATTCAGAATAATCTCATCTTCTTTAACATCGATGACAGTACCCTGTACAATCTCTCCATTTCTGATAGTCTTTACGGAATCTTCCAGCATTTGTTCAAAACTTAATTCTGACATGTTCTTGAACCTCCTCAATAATTTTCTTTGGGGTGGAAGCCCCTGCT
>OBXC01001629.1_pt1 | contig 10492 bp, 6 predicted proteins | sample 1538111 | NCBI WGS metagenome assembly OBXC01 (sample SAMEA2580137, study PRJEB22360) | human gut metagenome | biome: human gut; feature: human-associated habitat; material: faeces | place: Denmark | collected 2008/2010 | reverse complement strand
ATACTAATATGAACAAATAGATAAAAAAGTTTGAAAAATCTAACTTAATTTATTATATATTGTATACAAAATTATGAAAAAAACTTAACATATTTAATTTTAAAAAAAATCTACTTAAATATGTAATTAATTTACAATTTTCAAAGGAATTTTATCTAATCTGTAGTATTATATTAGAAGATAGAGTATTTGCGCGACTATATGTGTGTTTATAGTTTTGTTGTGTAAATTATATGTAAATATAAAAAAATAGACTTGTTATAAACAAGTACAATTGTAGCTATCAAGGAGGATACATATTATGGCTAAGTTTATGAAAACACTTGATGGAAATACAGCTGCAGCTCATGTTGCCTATGCGTTTACAGATGTAGCAGCTATATATCCAATCACACCATCTTCAACTATGGCTGAAGTAGTTGATGAGTGGGCATCACAAGGAAGAAAAAATATATTTGGACAAACAGTTAATGTTGTTGAAATGCAGTCAGAAGCAGGTGCATCAGGAACATTCCACGGTTCTTTACAAGGAGGAGCTTTAACTTCTACTTTTACAGCATCTCAAGGTTTATTATTAATGATACCTAACATGTATAAAGTTGCAGGAGAGTTGTTACCAGGAGTATTCCATGTAAGTGCTCGTGCTTTAGCATCTCAAGCTTTATCAATATTTGGGGATCACCAAGACGTTATGGCTGCTAGACAAACTGGATGTGTATTATTAGCTTCTGGTTCAGTTCAAGAAGTAGCTGATATAGCACCTGTTGCACATTTAGCTGCAATAGAAGGTAGATTACCATTTATACATTTCTTTGATGGATTCAGAACTTCACATGAAATCCAAAAAGTTGAATTACTAGAAAATGAAGATTATGCAAGTTTATTAAACTTTGAAGCAGTTCAAGCATTTAGAGATAATGCTTTATCTCCAAATCATCCAGTTGCTCGTGGTACTGCTCAAAACCCAGATATATATTTCCAAACTAGAGAAGCTTCTAATAAATACTATCAAAATATAGTAGGTATAGTTGAAAAATACATGGAAAAAATGAGTAATTTAACAGGTAGAAAACATAGTTTATTTGATTACTATGGAGCAGAAGATGCTAAATACGTATTAATAGCTATGGGTTCAGTAACAGAAACAATAGAAGAAACTATAGATTACTTAAATGCTAAGGGAGAAAAATATGGTTTAGTTAAAGTTCATTTATATAGACCATTCTCAATGAAACATTTCTTAGATGCTATGCCATCTACTGTTGAAAGAATATGTGTACTTGATAGAACTAAAGAGCCAGGTTCAACTGGTGAACCATTATACTTAGATGTACGTGATGTATTCTATGGAAAAGAAAATGCTCCTATGATAATAGGTGGAAGATACGGATTAGGTTCAAAAGATACTACTCCTTCAGATATAAAAACTGTTTTTGATAACTTAGTTTCAGAACAACCTAAAAATGGATTTACAGTAGGTATAGTTGATGATGTAACTAATACTTCTTTAACTCCATCTGAGCCAATAAAAATAGCTTCTAAAGGAACTATAAGATGTAAGTTCTGGGGATTAGGTTCTGACGGTACTGTTGGAGCTAATAAACAAGCTATCAAAATAATCGGTGACCATACTGAAAAATATGCTCAAGCTTACTTTGATTATGACTCTAAAAAATCTGGTGGTATAACTATGTCTCACTTAAGATTTGGTGATACTCCAATAAGAGCTACTTATTTAATAGATGAAGCTGATTATATTGCCTGTCATAAACAATCATATGTTTATCAATATGATTTATTAAAAGGTCTTAAAAAAGGTGGTACATTTGTACTTAACACTATATGGGACCAAGCAGGACTTGAAGAACATTTACCAGCTCATATGAAACAATATATAGCTAAAAATGATATAAAATTCTATACAGTTAACGCTGTTAAACTAGGACAAGAAATAGGTCTTGGAAACAGAATAAACATGATAATGCAATCTGCATTCTTTAAATTAGCTGAAATAATACCAGAAGAAGATGCTGTTAAATACTTAAAAGATTCTATAGTTAAAGCTTATGGTAAAAAAGGTGAAAAAATAGTTAACATGAACTATGCTGCTGTTGATGCAGGAATAAATGCTTTAGTTAAAGTTGAAGTTCCAGCTTCTTGGGAAAATGCTGTTGATGCAGATAAAGGAGAAGTTAAAGAACCAGAATTTATAAAAAATATACTAAGACCAATGACTGCACAAGAAGGAAACAACTTACCAGTAAGTACATTCAATGGTATAGAAGATGGAACATTCCCTTGTGGTACTGCAGCTTATGAAAAACGTGGTATAGCTGTTGATGTTCCTGAATGGATAATAGATAACTGTATTCAATGTAACCAATGTTCTTTTATATGTCCTCATTCATGTATAAGACCAGTATTAGTTACTGAAGAAGAATTAGCTAATGCTCCAGAAGGATTTGAAGCTAAAAAAGCATTAGGTAAAGGATTAGAAGGATTAAAATATAGAATGCAACTTAGTCCACTTGACTGTACAGGATGTGGAAACTGTGCTGACATATGTCCAGCTAAAGAAAAAGCTTTAGTTATGAAGCCAATAGATACTCAACTTGATACAGAGTTAGATAATTGGGCATTTGCAGTAAATCCTGATGAGGTAGCTCCAAAAGGTGATGTTATGCCTGCAAACACTGTTAAAGGAAGTCAATTTAGACAACCATTAATGGAGTTTTCAGGAGCATGTGCTGGATGTGGAGAAACTGCATACATTAAAGTAGTTACACAATTATATGGAGATAGAATGATGATAGCTAATGCTACTGGATGTTCTTCTATATGGGGAGCTTCTGCACCATCAATTCCTTATACTTGTAACCATGAAGGTAAAGGTCCATCTTGGGCAAACTCTTTATTCGAGGATAATGCTGAATATGGATTTGGTATGTACACAGCTGTTAAGCAAATAAGAAATAAAATAGTAGATGCTATGACAGAGTTAGTTTCTATGGATATCTGTGAAGATGCTAAAGCGGTATTTACAGAGTGGTTAGATTCTAGAAATGATGGAGAAGCTTCTAAAGTAGCAAGTGCTAAGGTTGTTGAATTATTAGAAAAACCAGCTTGTGATTGTACAGATGAAAAAGCTAAAGAGTTAGTAAAAGCTATAAAAGATAGAAAAGATTATCTAGTTAAGAGATCTCAATGGATACTAGGTGGAGACGGTTGGGCATATGATATCGGTTACGGTGGATTAGACCATGTTCTTGCATCTGGTGAAGATGTAAACGTACTTGTATTTGATACAGAAGTATATTCAAATACAGGAGGTCAAGCTTCTAAAGCTACTCCAGCTGCTGCTATGGCTAAGTTTGCTGCTTCAGGTAAAAAATCTAGAAAGAAAGATTTAGGAATGATGGCTATGACATATGGAAACGTATATGTAGCTCAAGTTGCTATGGGTGCTGATAAAAACCAATTTATCAAAGCCGTTATAGAAGCTGAAAAACATGATGGGCCATCTTTAATAATAGCTTATGCTCCATGTATAAACCATGGATTAAAAGAAGGTATGGGAAGAACTGTAGCTAACGAAGCACAAGCTGTTGCTTGCGGATACTGGCATTTATACAGATTCAATCCAGAAGTAAAAGCTGAAGGTAAAAACCCATTCACTTTAGATTCAAAAGAACCAACTGCAAGCTTCAAAGATTTCATACTTGCACAAGTAAGATATTCTGCTATAGCTAAACAATTCCCAGAGGAAGCTGATGGATTATTTGCTAAAGCTGAAGCTGATGCTAAAGAAAGATATGAAGGATACAAAAAATTAGCTGAATAATATTAAAGTATTATAATGCTTATATAGAATTGATAAAAGAGAGTGTCTCAAAGTGAGCTTTTTAGTTCATGAGGCACTCTTTTTGTATGAAATCAAATATATTTTAATCATTTCAACAATGAAAAAGGCCTTATCTCTATTTTGAGACAGCCTTTTTTTATGAAGATATTAAGATCCTGTTTTTACCTATTAAATATCTTTTTAAGTTTTCCATTTTCATCTTGCCAATACTTTTTATATATTGCTCTACACACTAAAATTAAGAGAACAAATAATATTTATAGTATGTATATTTGGATTTGATAATTTTAAAATAGATACAAAAGAGTATCTCATTTGTGTTTTTTATCACTTAGAGATAATCTTTTGATATGTATGGAAAAAGATTATTTTATCCTACAAAGATTTGTGTCCAATAAATTGAACCACCACTTTTTTGTGCTACTCCAACACCTATTTTACTGAAATTTGGATTCATTATATTTTTTCTGTGACCTTCAGAATTCATCCATGCATTTACAACTTCTTTAGGAGTTTTTTGACCCATAGCTATATTTTCACCTGCTGTCTTATAGCTTATTCCAAATTTTTTCAACATGTCAAATGGAGAACCATAAGTTGGAGAATTGTGTGAAAAATAGTTGTTATCAATCATATCTTGAGATTTTTTTGTAGCAACATTTGATATAGAAGAATCAAGAGTAAGAGGATTTAATCCAGCTTTAGCTCTTTCTATATTTACTAAGTCAACAACTTCTTTTTGGTAAGCTGAAAAACTTTCACTTGTAGAGCCTGAGTTGTTATTATCATCAGGTTTGTTAGTAGAGTCTGAATTATTGTTGTCTTCAGGTTTATCAGTAGAGCCTGAATTATTGTTGTCTTCAGGTTTATTAGACTCAGGTTTATTATTATCAGGTTTATTAGTAGAGCCTGAATTATTGTTGTCTTCAGGTTTATTAGACTCAGGTTTATTGTTACCAGGCTTATTAGTAGAGTCTGAATTATTGTTGTCCTCAGGTTTATTAGTGTTGTTGCAATTCTTGTCATTATGATTCTTATCCTTACAAGAGTTATCTTTATCAGGCTTAAGTTCTGGTTTTACAGAACAATTTGGTTTTGCAGAAAACTTGTATTTAGTATTACTATATACTAAACTTTTGTTACTTATATTTACATTATTTTCAAGTGATGAAGCACTTGCAGTAACAGCACTTGAAGCTGTTGCTAAAGTTAACACTCCTAAAGCTAATATAGTTTTTAATTTTGTTGGTATATTTCTTCTCATCATTAAACACCTCTTAATCTAAAAATTCTAAAAATGTTACTGATTTGTAACCTTTAGTGTAGGGGGTTACCCGTGAATCTATACTAACATAAGATTAAGACTTTTTTTACTGTAAAGATATGTAAAAAAGATATATATGGAATAAATAGGTATATTTCAGTGTGTTTGACAATTTGTATTAAAAGCCTGTATAGTATGGAATTACTTAGTTAGAGAAAATAATATTTTTATAATAATTCCATAACGTAAATTTATAGTTATGATAAATTTTTTTTTATTTGGTTAAATTTATTCAGTAGATGCTTTCGTATTAGCAACAAATTATAATTATTTAAATCTTTAAGAAATAAAAAGGGTCTGTCTCAAAATAGAGATAAGGCCTTTTTTATTGTTTAAATGATAGGCATATGTTATTTCATATAAAAAGAGTGTCTCATTAAGTAAAAAGTTCACTTTGAGACACCACCTTTCATATTATGAATTTTAATTTGTTTTATATTAATACATTAGTAATCCTAATGTAATTACAATAATTTCTGCTATTAGTGAACCAACTGCAACTACAATGAAAGTTTCTTTAAATCCAGTTTTATGTGTTAACTTAGATAAGCTTAAGAATGTAAGAAAAACACCACTTTGTGGAACTATAGTTAGTATATTTGAAGCTATTGTAGCAACACGGTGAATTAATTCTGGATTTAGACCAGTACTTAAATAATAATCTGCAAAGTTTGGCATTACTATTCCTAATGCACCAGAAGAGGACCCTGTTATTGCTGACATTGTTGAAGTCAAAACAGTAAGACTTATAAGTGGACTACCTGGTATTGACATTATAAGTTTGCTAAATACATCAAAACCAGGTGCAGCCATTATTACTGCTCCAAATGCAACTGCAGAAGATGTAGCAAATATAGGACCTATAGAACCACTAGCACCTATGCTCAATGTCTGTATCTTAGATGATAGAAATTTATGGAATAAAAAAGCAGATAAAAGAATTGCAACTATTAAAGCTATGTAAATTACATTTTTTTTCATAAATTCTGAACCAAAAGTACTTCCAGTTATAGCTATAATTACGAGTGCTAATAGAGGAAAAATACTTGCAAAAAATCCTGGTAATTCTCTATCTAAAGATTCTTCTTCTAATTCTGAAGTATAAGTTGCATAAGTTTCACCTTTTCTAATACTTTTGTTTAGAGCATATTTCATATAGACAAGTCCAAACGTAGCACAACCTATACTACCTACAATACTTGGTATAGTAGCTGCAGTAAGAGACGTATTTAGATATTGAATAGGTATAACATTTTGAATGGCTGGTGTTCCAGGAATTATAGTCATAGTAATTGTTGCAATACCAAGCCAAAGTGGTATCTGAATAAGGTTCCAAGAAATATCAAGTTTTTTAAATAGAGTTCTTGCAAGTGGAATGACCGCAAACATAACTACAAATAAGCTTATACCACCATACGTTAATATAAAACTTACTATAAATATAGCAACTAAAACTCTATAAGGATGATTAGAGCCAAATTTATTTAAAATAAAATCAGCTATTGATACAGTAGCTCCACTTTCTTCCATAAATTTAGCAAGTATTGAGCCTAATAAGAATATTGCAAAATAACTCATTATATAGTTTCCAAGTGCACCCATATAATTGTTTTTGTCAGCACCTAGCATTGATGTTACAACATCCATTTTATTTAAAATAACAACTATTAAAGTTGCTATTGGAGCAGCTATAGTTATATGAATTTCTTTAACTGAAAAATATATAATAGCTATGATACCAATAATTATACCAATTGGCGCGATAATACTCATAAATATCCCTCCTTAGTAGAAGGACCTGAAGAATACTTTCTTCAAGCCCTAAATATAATAACTATTGTGCAGTATATCCTCCATCTAGTAAGCAAGCTTGTCCTGTAATACCCTTAGCATTATCACTTGCTAAGAACATAGCATAGTCGGCAATTTCTTGAACATCTAATAGGCGTTTTTGTGGTACAAGTGGGTATAAAACTTCCTCTAAGACATTTTCCAATGGTATATTACGAGTTTTTGAAAGGTCATTGAACTGACCTCTGACAAGTGGAGTATCTACATATCCAGGGCATAAAGCATTAACTGTTATACCAGAATCGGCAGCTTCAAGAGCAGCAACTTTTGTTAGTCCAATAAGTCCATGTTTTGCTGAGTTATAAGCAGCCTTTCCAGCAAATCCTATTACACCATTGATTGAGGCCATATTTATTATACGACCAAAGCCTTGTTTTTTCATTATAGGAAATGCTTTTTTAGTAGCTATAAAAGGTGCTGTCAGCATTATTTTTATCATAAATTCAAATTTATCAGTTGGGAAATCTTCTATCATAGAAACATGTTGAAGTCCAGCATTGTTTATTAATATATCTAATCTGCCATACTTTTCAACAGTTTTGTCTATAGCGTGGTTAATTTCTTCTTCCTTAGTTACATCACACTTTACACTCATGCAATCATAACCTTTTTTTTGTAACTCTGTTATGGTATTATTTAAAGCTTCTTGATTTATATCAGAGAACATTACTTTAGCACCATTTTTTAAGAACGATTCAGCTATTTGTTTACCTATTCCACTTGCAGCTCCTGTTACGAATACAACTTTATCTTTAACCATTTTCATTTCCTCCAATTTTATTTTATTTTTATATTAATATTTTAAGCAATACAAATTTATATGTAATACGTCTAAGAGATTTTTATTTTCTAGTTTTAATTATTTTAAACAACAGATATTTTTCCATTTAATGAATCTGACAATATTAAAGGAGCCTCAGTAGCAGAAATAACATCATCTAATGTGAAAGCTGGATTTATTTCTTTAAGTAAAATTCCATCTGATGTTACTTCCATAACTCCCATTTCAGTAACTATCAAATCTACAGCATTTGTTGCAGTAAGTGGAAGAGTACAATTATTTAATATTTTTGCAGAACCTTTTGAAGTATGTTCCATTGCTACAATAACTTTTTTAGCTCCAGTTACTAGGTCCATAGCTCCACCCATACCTGGAACCATCTTACCTGGAATCATATAGTTTGCTATATTACCATATTTGTCAACCTGAAGTGCGCCAAGAACAGTTATATCAACATGACCTCCTCTGATTATTCCAAAAGAAGTAGCACTATCAAAGAAACATCCTCCAGGAAGTATAGTAACTGGTTGACCACCTGCATTTACAATAGTTTCATCACTTGAATTTCCATCTTCGGCTGAACCTAAACCTAAAAAGCCATTTTCAGATTGTAAGATAACGTTTACATTATCCGGAATATAATTTGCTACTTTGGTTGGTAGACCTATTCCAAGGTTTACAACGGCTCCGTCTTTTAATTCTTTAGATACTCTATTTGCAATATATTCTTGCATTTCTAATTTATCCATTATAAATTACCTCCTTCAATGATGTAATTCACAAAAATACCTGGTGTATTAACTTCATTTGGGTCAATATCACCAATTTCAACGATTTCATCTGCTTCAACTATTGTAATTTTGGCAGCAGATGCCATTAAATTATTAAAATTGTTCATAGAGCCTTTATAAACTAGATTACCTGCTTTATCGACCTTTGATGCAAATAGAAGAGCAACATCTGCATAAATTGGTTTTTCAAGAAGGTATTCTTTGCTATCGACAACAATTTTTTGCTTTCCCTCCTCAACAAGAGTACCAATACCAGTCGGTGTGAGTATACCTCCTAGACCATAACCAGCTGCACGTATTTGTTCAGCAAGAGTTCCCTGAGGAACTAACTCAACATCTGTTTCATTGTTATTCATTTGTCTTCCAGTTTCTTTATTTAATCCTACATGAGAAGCAATTATCTTTTTAAATTGCTTATTTACAACCATTTTGCCAACTCCTTTGTCAATAAAGCCAGTATCATTGCAAATTAGTGTCAAATCTTTTATATTTTTACTACATAAATAATCAATTAAATTTTCTGGTGAACCATTGGCCATGAATCCACCAACCATTATTGTATCTCCATCTTTTACATGAGATAGAGCTTCATCAATGCTAACTATTTTATTCATATTTCCTCCTATCGTGAAACCACCATTGATATTCCTTGACCACCACCAATACAAAGTGTTGCAAGTCCAGTTTCAACTTTACGTTTTTGCATTTCATAAATTAAGGTAACAAGTATTCTAGCTCCACTTGCTCCTATTGGATGTCCTAATGCTATTGCACCACCATTAACATTTAACTTTGATGAATCTATTTGAAGTTCATTTTTAACAGCTAATGCTTGGGCAGCAAACGCTTCATTTGCTTCTATTAAGTCTATATCATTGATGCTAAGTCCAGCTTTTTTCAGTGCTTTTCTAGTTGCAGGGATTGGACCAGTACCCATGACTTCAGGTTCAACACCAGCTGAAGCATAGGATTTTATTTTAGCAAGTGGTCTAATACCTAGTTCGTCTGCTTTTTGTTGGCTCATTAGTATTAACATAGCCGCACCATCATTAATACCTGAGGCATTTCCAGCTGTTACAGTACCATCTTTTTTGAATGCAGGTTTAAGTTTAGCTAAACCTTCAAATGTCATACCTAATTTAGGATATTCATCTTTATCAATAGTTTCTATTTTTCCTCGACGTATTAAAACATCTACTGGAACGATTTCTTCTTTAAAGCGATTGTTTTTTATAGCATTCTCAGCCTTATTTTGACTTTCTAATGCCAATTTATCTTGCATTTCTCTAGTAAATTCAAATTTAGTTGCAATATTTTCTGCAGTTATTCCCATATGATACTGATTGAAAGCATCAATAAGGCCATCTGTTAGCATACTATCTACCATGGTTATGTCACCCATTTTACTACCAAAGCGAGCAGTTGGAACGATATAAGGAGCTTGGCTCATATTTTCAGTACCACCTGCAATTACCACATCATTTTCACCAGATGTGATTGATTGGGCAGCTAGCTGGACACTTTTAAGCCCTGAACCACATAATTTATTTACTGTGTAGCTTGGAACAGAATTTGGTATACCTGCATTTATAGCAATTTGTCTAGCAACATTCTGTCCAAGCCCTGTTTGAAGAACATTTCCAATTATTACTTCATCTATTTCAGATAAATTAAGTCCTACACGTGATATCGCTTCTTTAACAGTGATAGTTCCAAGTTGAACAGCTGAAGTATTTTTAAATACACCTCCAAAACTTCCTATAGGTGTTCTGACTGCTGATACGATTACTACATCTTTCATATCTAATAGTTACCTTTCTTGAATGATAATTAAAAATTTTCTGAATAAAGAAATTAGGGAACACTATAATAAAGTACTTTTT
>OBXC01001628.1_pt1 | contig 10498 bp, 8 predicted proteins | sample 1538111 | NCBI WGS metagenome assembly OBXC01 (sample SAMEA2580137, study PRJEB22360) | human gut metagenome | biome: human gut; feature: human-associated habitat; material: faeces | place: Denmark | collected 2008/2010 | reverse complement strand
GCTGGGCGGCCGGGTGGACCCGGAGTGGCTGCTCACCCTGCTCAGCGTGCTGCCGCTCAACACCTACACCCTGGAGGAGTGGAACGAGGCACTGTCCCAAGCGGCAGGGAGGCGGATCTTCTGCCCGTCTTACCGGACGTTATCCGACTATTTACACCGGCTGGTTTTAGGAGTACAATAGCCTTGTAGAAACTGCACAAGGAGGTGCCCCATGAAACTGACCTTTTTCGGCGCGGCAAGGGCCGTCACCGGAAGCTGCCACTGTGTGGAGTGCGGGGGAAAGAAGATTCTGGTGGACTGCGGCCTGCAGCAGGGCCGGGACGAGCGGGACAACCAGGAGCTGGACTTTGCCGCCGGGTACATCGACGCCGTGGTGGTCACCCACGCCCACATCGACCACTCCGGCCGCATTCCCCTGCTGGTGAAGCAGGGCTTCACCGGCAACATCTACTGCACCCGCCTGACGGGGCAGCTTCTGTCCATCATGCTGCGGGACTCGGCTCACATCCAGGAGAGCGACGCCCAGTGGCAGAACCAGAAGGGCAAGCGGGCCGGGGAGGAGCCGGTGGAGCCCCTCTACACCGTCCACGACGCGGAGGAGGCGGTCAAGCGCATCGTCACCTGCGAGTACGGTACCACGCTTCAGATCGCCGACGGGGTGAAGGTGCGCTTCGTGGACGCCGGGCACCTGCTGGGCTCGGCCAGCGTGGAGATGTGGCTCACCGAGGGGGACACCACCCGCAAGGTGGTCTTCTCCGGCGACATCGGCAACCGGGATCAGCCCATCATCCGCGACCCCCAGTACATCAGGGACGCCGACTATGTGCTCACCGAGAGCACCTACGGCGACCGGCTCCACGACATGGACGAGCAGCCGGACTACACCGCCGACCTGGCCGCCATTATTGACGAGACTCTGGGCAATGGGGGCAACGTGATCATCCCCTCCTTCGCCGTGGGCCGCACCCAGGAGCTGCTGTACTTTATCCGGGAGATGAAGGAGCAGCACCTCGTCAAGAGCGTGCCCGGCTTCTCTGTGGTGGTGGACTCCCCCCTGGCCGGCGAGGCCACGCGCATCTTCTCCGGGGATCTCCACGGCTACCTGGACGAGGAGGCCATCGCCGCCCTCAAGGGCGGGGCCCTGTTCCAGTTCCCCGGCCTCACCATCACCGAGAGCAGCGATGAGTCCCGCGCCCTCAACCTGGACCCTACCCCGAAGGTGATCATCTCCGCCTCCGGTATGTGCGACGCCGGCCGCATCCGCCACCACCTCAAGCACAACCTCTGGCGGCCGGAGTGCGCCGTGGTGTTCGTGGGCTATCAGGCCGAGGGCAGCCTGGGCCGACGGCTCCTCAACGGCGTCGGCTCGGTCAAGCTCTTCGGCGAGGAGATCGCCGTGCGGGCGCGGATCGTCAACTTCCACGGCCTCTCCTCCCACGCCGATCGGGACGGCCTGCTGCGGTGGATCGAGCACTTCAGCCCACGGCCCAGGCAGGTGTTTGTGGTCCACGGCGACCAGGAGGTGACGGAGGTCTACGCCAACACCCTCCGGGAAAAGGGACTGGCCGCCCACGCCCCAAACTACGAAGAGGTCTACGACCTGCTGGATAACCAGATGCTCTCCCCCGGCCTGTCCTCGCCGAAGAAGCCCGAGCCCGCCTCCGGCGGCTCGCCGGCCTACCAGCGCCTGGAGGATGTGGGCCGCAGGCTCATGGAGGTCATCGCCCACAACAAGGGCGGCACCAACAAGGATCTGGGCCGGTTCGCCGACCAGCTCCGCGCCCTCATCGAGAAGTGGGACCGCTGACGCGTGTCCCAAACCCCCGGCCCGCATCCGCGCAAGAGCGCCGCCAGCTTTGCTGGCGGCGCTCATTTTGTCTTTATTCGGCCAGGCTGCTGTGGCCCCGCTTGAGGTAGCGTCCAGCGCCCCGCTTGCCCACGAACTGGTTGTCCCGGGCCACCACTTCTCCGCGGGAGAGCACCAGGTCAATGGCCCCCTGGAGCTCCATACCCTCATAGCAGGTGTAATCCACCGCCGAGTGCAGCCCGGCGTGGGTGAGGGTGCGGCGCTTGGCCGGGTCGAGGATGACCACGTCGGCGTCGGCCCCGGGCTGGAGGGTGCCCTTCGGGGGGTAGAGGCCGTAGAGGCGGCTGGGGTTGGCGCACAGCAGGCGCACCAGCTCGCAGATCGACAGACGGCCCTTGGCCACCCCCTCCGAGTACAGCACCGGCAGCCGCTCCTCCACGCCAGGGGCGCCGTTGGGGCAGGCGGTGAAGTCGCCCGCGCCGAACTGCTTCTCCACCGCGAAGTGGAAGGGGCAGTGGTCGGTGGCCACGGCGTCGATCACCCCGTCCTGGAGCCCCTGCCAGAGGGCGTCGCAGTCCGCCTGGGTCCGCAGGGGCGGGGACATGACGGCCTTCAGGCCCTCCTGGGGGTCTGCGTAGGCGGCCTCGGTGAGGGTGAGGTACTGGGTGCAGGTCTCCACGCCCACGCCCTTCTGCCGCTGGGCACGGGCCTTGCGCACCTCGGCCAGGCCGGCGGCGCTGGACAGGTGCACCACGTACACTGGCGCCTCCCCGGCCATGGCGGCCAGGTGGAGCAGGCGGCTCACCGCCTCCGCCTCACAGCGGGCGGGGCGGCTCCTGGCGTGGTAGATAGGCTGGGTGAGGCCCTGGGCCTTGTACCAGCCCCGCAGGTAGTTGACCACTCCATCGTTCTCGCAGTGGGCGGGGATCACGATACCGTCCTCCTTGGCCTGGCGGAGCACCTGGAACAGGGCCCCGTCGTCCAGACGGTCGTCATAGGTCAGATAGGCCTTGAAGCTGGTGATACCCTCCCGGTCGGCGAGTTCCCCCATCTCCCGGAGCACCCGTTCATCCACATGCTGGAGCACGCCGTGGAAGCCGTAGTCGATGACCGCCTTTCCGTCGGCCAGACGGTGGTACTCCTCCACCTGGTGCCACAGGGAGCAGCCCTTGGGGCCGAAGGCCATGTGATCCACGATGGTGGTGGTGCCGCCGCAGGCGGCGGCCACGGTGCCGGTGTAGAAGTCGTCCACCGCCCGGTGGGCCCCGGCCTGGAGATCCATGTGGGTGTGCACGTCCACCGCGCCGGGCAGGACGTACTTGCCGGAGGCGTCGATCACCTGGGCGTCCGGGGCCGACAGCCCCGCCCCCACGGCCTTCACCACGCCGTCCTCCAGGAGCAGGTCGGCCCGGAAAGCGGCGGTGTCGCTGACAATGGTGCCGTTTTGAATGATGGTACGCATAAGAACCCCCTTTATCAGATGTCGGATGCGGAAACCAGTGTGTTCAGCGGTCCTGGCGCTTGCACAGGGCGCTGTAGATCACGAAGGCAAACACACAGCCCAGCAGGTAGGAGCTGTCGTAGATCCACTTGAGGACGGGGATAAACTGGCACACGAAAATGAAAATGAACAGGACTGCCATGGTCACCAGGGCCAGCACGTTCCAGCCGCCCTGATAGTAGTAGGCGCCGCCGTCCTGGTAGTAGAGGTCGGGCAGGCGGAGACGGTTGCGGTACTGGCTCCACAGGGCCGCCAGACAGATGCCGGTGATGGGACCCAGGAACACGGCCAGGGTTCCATTTAAAGTATACACATAGCTCTCGGGATTCTCAACCAGTTTCCAGGGCAGGAAGCAGATGGAGAGGATCGTGGCCACCACGACGGCCTTTTTGTAGGTGAGCACCTTGCCAAAGAGGGAGGAGAACACCACGGAGGCGGCCGCCAGGTTGCAGGCTACGTTCGTGGTCAGGGTGGCCAGGATGATGAACAGGGAGAAGATGATCACCACAGCGGGATTGCCGAAGTGGGAGACCAGAATGCTGGGATCCCAGAAGGCCTCGCCGAAGGCCAGCTCGGAGCCGGAGGTGCCGCAGATGCCCACAAAGACGATGAAGGCCGTCATGATGGGCGCACCGATGAGCTGGCCCTTCACCTGGGCCCCCTCAGTCTTGGCGTGGCGGGTGTAGTCGGAGAAATTCAGGGCGATGGTGGCGTCAAAGGCGATCATGGAAGTCAGGGAGGGGAAGAACTGAGACCAGAAGCTCTCGCCATTGCCGCCTGCCACCTGAGTGGTGAACAGTGCGGCAAATCCTCCCTTCTGACTGGCCAGCCAGAAGGCCCAGACAATGACTACGCCGCTGAGAATGATCAGGATGGGGGCGGCGAAATCCTCCAGGAAGCGGATGGCCCGGCTGCCGTGGTAGCCGATGTAGAAATTGATGAGTACAAACAGGCCAAAGCTGAGGAAGCTGTGGAACGCCAGACCGGTGTAGGCCGGGAAGATGACGGTGATGATGGCGTCCAGAGCTGTGCCGCCGATCCAGTTCTGAATCCCGAACCACAGGCAGCCCATGAAGGCACGGATGATGGTGGGAATGGCCGTGCCCTTGGGTCCGAATACCATCTTGGACAGGACGGGAAAACTGGCGCCGTAGCGGGAGCCGAACTTTCCCAGCAGGATGGAGGGGATGAGGACCAGCGTGTGGCCCAGCACGCAGATAAACAGCGCCTGATACCAGGTTAGGCCGGCGGACAGCAGGGCGCTGGCCATCATATACACGGGAATGGAAACCAGGATACCGGTCCAGAGGGTTATGTAGTTCTTGGTGGACCACTCGCGGCCGGACAGGGGAATGGGCTTTGTGTCCTCGGTGTAGATATTTTTGTGGGACTGGATTTCCTGAACGCCCTCCGGGGTCAGCTCAACCACGAAGGAGCGCTCCGTCTGGAGCTCTGCCATAGAATAGCCTCCTCTGTTAAATGGATAAAACAAAAAATAATTAGCGCTAAATATTTTTCGGATCAATAATATACCGGAGAACTCCCGTTGTAAAGGTCAAATCTGATGAAAAACCAGTAAATTTTTTGTGCAGAAAAGCAAAGAAAAGAGAGCCGTATAACTTTCTCCTGGCCTGCCATACTAACCCCATCAAGGAAGAAACAGGGGAAGCGCGATGGAACAATTTCAACTCAAGCCCACAATTTTCTTTGGACCGGACGCCCTGGCGGCCCTGGAGGGGCTGGCCGGGCGGCGGGTGATGGTGATTACCGACTCCTTCCTGGCCCAGTCCGGCCTGCTGGAGCGGGTGCGCGCCCGCCTGCGGGACTGCACCGTGGAGGTGTTCGACCAGGTGGTGCCCGACCCGCCCCTGGAGCTGGTGGCCCAGGGGGCCAGGGCGCTGGCGGAGTTCCGCCCCCAGGCGGTGGTGGCCTTCGGCGGCGGCTCTCCCATGGACTGCGCCAAGGCCATGCTGGAGTTCGGCAAGAAGCTGGGGGCCGGGGCGGACATCCGCTTTGTGGCGGTGCCCACCACGGCGGGTACCGGCTCGGAGGTCACCTCCTTCGCCGTGCTGACCGACCGGGCGAAGGGAGTCAAGTACCCTCTGGTAGACGACGCCCTTCTGCCCGATGAGGCCATTCTGGACCCCTCCCTGCTGGCGGGGGTACCCCCCGCCGTGACGGCGGACACAGGCATGGACGTACTCACCCATGCCGCCGAGGCCTACGTGGCCCGCGGGGCCACTCCTTACACCGACGCCCTGGCGGAGAAGGCATTTACCCTGGCCTGGCAGAACCTGCGCCCCGCCTGGGAAACGGCGGGGGAGAGCGGGGCCAAAGGGAACATGCTGCTGGCCTCCAACCTGGCGGGCATCGCCTTCAACGCCGCCGGGCTGGGCATCTGCCACAGCCTGGCCCATGCTCTGGGTGGGCGGTTTCACCTCCCCCATGGGCGGCTCAACGCCCTGATTTTGCCCCACGTCATCCACTTCAACGCCGCCGATGGGACAGCGGCGGAGAAATACGGACGTTTGGCCAGGCTGTGCGGCCTGGCGGCCAATCCGCGCTCCCTGGCCGCGGGACTGAACCGGCTGCGCGCCCAGCTCAAGCTGCCCGAACGCCTGAGCGCCTGCGGAGTGGAGGGAAAGGAGCTCACCGCTGCGCTGGACGGCCTGGCCGAAGCGGCGCAGGCGGATCTCTGCGCACCCTCCAACCCCCGCCCCGCGGCGGCGGAGGACTTGAAGAGTCTGCTGAGGGAGCTGGCGTGATGGAGGAGACCTTATTATCCGTCGGCATCGACACCGGCGCCGCGTCTCCCCAGACAGGCCAGCCTGTTTGGGGGCCCCATGTGATGTTCGCATCCTCGGCGGAAGTGAATTCCGTCTGCGGAAAATCTCCGCGTTGCGTCGATTTTACGGGCATACGCCCGCCCCGCAGAGCGGGGGCCCGGTGGTGGAGGTGCCGAAATGAGTGAAACCCTGTTATCGGTCGGCATCGACACCGGCACCTCGTGTCCCCCGACAGGCCAGCCTGTCTGGGGGCCCCATATGATGTTGACATCCTCGGCGGAAGTGAATTCCGCCTGCGGAAAATCTCCGCGTTGCGTCGATTTTACGGGCATACGCCCGCCCCGCGGAGCGGGGCCCCGGTGGTGGAGGTGCCGAAATGAGTGAAAGCCTGTTATCGGTCGGCATCGACATCGGCACCTCCACCACCCAGCTCATTCTCTCCCGCCTGACCCTGGCCAACCGGGCTAACCCCTTCTCGGTGCCCCGCATCGCCATCGAGGATCGGGAGGTGCTCTACCGCAGCGGGATTCACTTCACACCCCTGCTCTCCGACACCGTGATCGACGCCGGGGGGGTGCGAACCATCGTGGCGGAGGAGTACCGCAAATCCGGCTTTGCGCCGGAGCAGGTGGACACCGGGGCGGTGATCATCACAGGAGAGACCGCTCGCAAGGAAAACGCCCGGGAGGTGCTCTCCGCCCTCTCCCAGTTCGCCGGGGACTTTGTGGTGGCCACCGCCGGGCCGGATCTGGAGTCCATTCTGGCCGCCCGGGGGGCGGGCGCGGATGAATACTCCAGGGAGCATCACACGGATGTATTACACTTTGACATCGGCGGCGGCACCTCCAACCTGGCGCTGTACTCCCACGGAGAGCTGGCGGCCACCGGCTGCCTGGACGTGGGCGGGCGGCTGATCAAGCTTGACCGGGAAGGAACCGTGACCTATGTCTCCCCGGTGCTGAAGCGCGGGGCGATGTGGGCATCGCCTCCTACCGTTGGGCAAAAGGCCGCGCCGGAGGGGTTGGAGCCCGTCATCCGCTCCATGGTGGAGGCCCTGGAGCAGGCGGCGGGCCTGCGGCCTGGGCGGGACCGGCTGGACGCCTTTCTCACCCAGGGAACCCGCTGGGAGCCCCGGGCGGTGCCGGTGGTCTCCTTCTCCGGCGGCGTGGCCGACTGCATCTACGCACCCCCCGGCGACTGGAAGGCCTACGGCGATATCGGCGTGCTGCTGGGGCGGGCCATCGCGGACTCCCCGGCCTTTCAGGGCGCGGGGCGCTTCCGGGGGGCGGAGACCATCCGGGCCACGGTGGTGGGGGCGGGGAGCCACTCCACCGAGCTGTCCGGTTCCACCATCTACTACCGGGACATGGCCTTCCCCCTGAAGAACCTGCCCATCCTCAAGCTGACCGGAGAGGAGGAGCGGGGGGACGCCGCCGCCCTGGCACAGTGCATCCGGGACAAGCTGGGGTGGTTTGCCGACGAGGGCGGGCTGAGCCCGCTTGCCCTGGCCCTGCGGGGGGAGGGAAACCCCTCCTACGCCCGGGTGGACGAGTTGGCCCGCGGGATTGCCGGGGGGCTGGAGCCCCTGCGCGCCCAGGGGATCGCCCCCGTAGTGCTGGTGGAGGCCGACCAGGCCAAGGTGCTGGGTCAGGCCATGGCCCAGAGGGTGGAGGGCCCTCTCCTCTGCCTGGACAGCGTGGGGGTGGACAACGGTGATTATATCGACATCGGCGCGCCCGTGGCGGGCGGCGCGGTATTACCGGTTGTCATCAAGACGCTGGTATTCAACAAATCGTAACCGCGAAGGAGCGATCACATGATACTCAAAACAAAGCTGCTGGGGCACGTGTACGAGTTTAAGTCGGTAAAGGACGCCCTGGCCAAAGCAAACGAGGAGAAGTCCGGCGACCGGCTGGCGGGCATTGCGGCGGAGAACGCCGAGGAGCGGGTGGCGGCCAAGGTGGTGGTGGCCAACCTCACCCTGGCCGATCTGCGGGCCAACCCCGCCGTTCCCTACGAGGAGGACGAGGTCACCCGCATCATCCAGGACGACGTGAACGAGAAGATTTACGAGGAGATCAGGAACTGGACGGTGGCCGAGCTGCGGGAGTGGCTGCTGGATGAGAAAAACGGCGGCGACGCCATCCGCCGGGTGAGCCGCGGCCTGACGGCGGAGATGATCGCCGCCGTGGCCAAGCTGATGAGCAACCTGGATCTCATCTACGCGGCCAAAAAAATCCGCGTCACCGCCCACTGCAACACCACCATCGGCCTGCCTGGTACCCTGTCCTGCCGCCTCCAGCCCAACCATCCCACCGACGATCCCGACGGCATCATGGCCTCCCTGCTGGAGGGCCTCACCTTCGGCGCGGGGGACGCGGTGCTGGGCCTTAACCCAGTGGACGACAGTGTGGAGAGCGTCCGGCGGGTGCTGGACCGGTTCCAGGAGATCAAGACCCGCTGGGACATCCCCACCCAGATCTGCGTGCTGGCCCACGTGACCACCCAGATGGAGGCGGTGCGCCAGGGGGCACTCTGCGACCTGATCTTCCAGTCCATCGCCGGCAGCCAGAAGGGCAACGAGGCCTTCGGCCTGGACGGCAAGCTCATCGAGGAGGCCCGCCAGCTCGCCCTGCGGGAGGGCACCGCCACCGGCCCCAACGTCATGTACTTCGAGACCGGCCAGGGCTCTGAGCTGTCCTCCGAGGCCCACCACGGGGCCGACCAGGTGGTGATGGAGGCCCGGTGCTACGGCTTCGCCAAGCGGTTCCAGCCCTTCCTGGTCAATACGGTAGTGGGCTTCATCGGGCCGGAGTATTTGTATAACTCCAAGCAGGTGATCCGGGCGGGCCTGGAGGACCACTTCATGGGCAAGCTCACCGGCATCCCCATGGGCTGCGACGCCTGCTACACCAACCACATGAAGGCCGATCAGAACGACATCGAGGATCTGGCTGTCCTCCTCACCGCCGCCGGGTGCAACTACTTCATGGGCATCCCCCACGGCGACGACGTGATGCTCAACTACCAGACCACCGGCTTCCACGAGACCGCCGCCCTGCGGGAGCTCTACGGCCTCACCGCCATCCCGCCCTTCCAGGCGTGGCTGGAGAAGATGGGCTTTGTGGAAAACGGCAGGCTGACGGAGCTGGCGGGGGATGCGTCCGTCCTGCTGGCGTGAATCGGCGGCCCACACGCGCACCCTGTAGGGCGGGGGCTTGCCCCCGCCGCCTACTCTCATCCCGTAGGGGCGAACTGTGTTCGCCCGCCCTATATCATTGAGGTGACAATATGAACGAACAAGAGCTGCGCTCCCTGGTGGAGCGCATGGTGCTGGAGCTGGCGGGCCAGCCCAACGCCGCGGCCCCGGCCAAGGCCACCCGGGTGACCGCCGCTGCGGCGGCCGGCGGCTGTCTGGACGACATCACAGAGACCGATTTGCGGCGGCAATATCTGGTCAAAAACCCCAGAAACGGTCCGGCCTTCCTGGATTTGAAGCTGCGCACCCCCGCCCGGCTGGGCCTGGGACGGGCGGGCGCCCGCTATCAGACCCTATCCATGCTGCGCATGCGGGCCGACCACGCGGCGGCGCAGGACTCGGTGTTTTCCCACGTGGACGACGCCTTTGCGGAAAAAAACGGCTTTGTCCCTGTCCAGACCCTGTGCCAGAACAAGGACGAATACCTGACCCGCCCCGACCGGGGCCGCCGCTTTGACGAGGCCAATCAGGCCATCATCAAAAAGACCCTGGGCCAGAACCCCAAAGTGGTTCTGGCGGTGGGGGACGGCCTGTCCTCTGCCGCCATCGAGGCCAACGCGGTGGACTGCATCCAGGCGGCCAGGGCGGGACTCAAGACCTATGGCCTGGAGAGCGGCCCGGTGCTCTTCATCAAATACTGCCGGGTGGGCGCCTCCGACCACATTGGGGAGCTGACCGGCGCGGAGGCGGTGTGCCTGCTGGTGGGGGAGCGGCCCGGCCTGGTTACGGCGGAGTCCATGTCCGCCTACCTGACCTACAAGCCCCACATCGGCATACCTGAGTCCAAGCGCACGGTGATCTCCAACATTCACCGCCAGGGTACCACCGCCGTGGAAGCGGGCGCGCACATTGCGGAGCTGATCAAGACCATGCTGGAGAAAAAGGCCAGCGGCATTGATCTGCGGTGAAATACGTCCGCCCGCCTCCACGGGGCGCGCGGCGCGCGTACAAGCGTTTTGCCCTGCGGGCAAAACCTTGATGCCGGGCGAATTCAGTTCGCCCGAGCAGATGAAAGAGACGCTTGGGGGCCCCGTGCGGCCAGCCGCACGGGGGACGGCGGGCGCACACATTGCGGAGCTGATCAAGACCATGCTGGAGAAAAAGGCCAGCGGGATAGATCTCAAATAGGCGGGAGATCGTAGGGG
>OBXC01001618.1_pt1 | contig 10536 bp, 10 predicted proteins | sample 1538111 | NCBI WGS metagenome assembly OBXC01 (sample SAMEA2580137, study PRJEB22360) | human gut metagenome | biome: human gut; feature: human-associated habitat; material: faeces | place: Denmark | collected 2008/2010 | reverse complement strand
CTCTGAGCCAGCCGTAAAGAAGCGCGCGGAATATAAGTTCCTCTGCCAGGGGCGCGGCTAACAGCGTGGATGCGAGAAACCGGATTCCATGGAGGGATGCCGGTTCCATGGCTGCCTCGTAAGCAGCCAGGCTGCTCTCCGGCCACGGAATGACCCTTACCAGCAGGTTCCCAGCCACGGCAGCAGCTGTTATTAATGCTATGCGCAGCTGCCATCCCTGGGGCAGCAGCTCTCTTCCATCCTTCATAACCGCCTGTCTTCCTGTTTTCATTCTGCTGACAGTATAGCATGACTGTATGGGATTTGCCACTATATTTTATCTCTTTTCATTGCATTTTTTCCCAATTTCCCCTATAATAATCTTATTTATACAACACATTCAAAGCAGTATATCTACTGTGCGGATTCTCTTTGATCCGAATCCGATGTGGATTGAAATAAAGACAAGCGAGGTATGGATTATGGCAAAAAAACGCATTGTAATGGCCATTGGCCACAAAGATTTGGGAACCAATCTTCCGGAGCAGAAGGCGGCTGTGGCCAGAACTGCCAAGGTCATTGCTGATTTTATACAGGAGGGATGGCAGGTAGCCATCGTGCACAGCAACGCCCCTCAGGTAGGCATGATCCACACTGCCATGAATGAATTCGGAAAACAGCACGATGGATACAGCAAGGCCCCTATGTCGGTCTGCTCCGCCATGAGCCAGGGCTATGTGGGCTATGACCTGCAAAACGGCATCCGGGCTGAGCTGATCAAACGCGGAATCTATAAACCAGTCAGTACGGTCCTGACCCAGGTCACCGTGGATCCCTATGACGAGGCTTTCTATACTCCTGTGAAGGTGATCGGCCGTGTGATGACAGCAAAGGAAGCTGAGGAGGAAGAGGCAAAGGGCAACCATGTAAAGGAAGTGGAAGGCGGGTTCAGAAGGATCGTGGCTTCCCCTCATCCCATCGCTATTGTGGAGATCGATGCCATCAAGGCCCTGCTGGACGCCGACCAGCTTGTGATCGCCTGCGGAGGCGGCGGCATCCCTGTGATGGAACAGGGCTATAACTTAAGAGGCGCCAGCGCTATCATTGAGAAGGACCTGGCCACCGGTCTTCTGGCAAAAGAGGTGGACGCCGATGTGATGATGATCCTCACCAGTGTTGAGAACGTAACCCTGAATTACGGGACAAAGGACGAACAGCCCATCAACCGCATGACTATTGATCAGGCCAAGGATTACATCAGCCAGGGACAATTTGAATTTGCATCCATGCTGCCCAAGATAGCTGCATCCGTGGATTTCCTGGAAAGCGGAAAGGGCAGGAAGGCCATCATCACCACCCTGGACAAAGCCAAGGAAAGCTTGAAGGGAAATGGCGGAACCGTCATTGAATAATTTCGGCGGATAGGATCTGCGGATATTAAAAAACTGCTAACTGTGAAGACTCCGGTTAGCAGTTTTTTACGCTCTTGAGATTATTTTTCATTCACAGCATCTGTCCCCATATTAATGATCTCCTTTGCCATGGCAGTCATCTCATCCTTTGTAATCCCCCGGTTGACATCCATCAGACTGTAATAAATATCATTCTGGAACCAGCCCAGATAATTAGCGTATTGCGTGCTGTAATACAGTTCTATATCACCGTATGTTGAAACCGATGCATTTTCCTTTACAGACTGGCCATCGTATGGTTCTGCAGAAAAGGAAACTGTTTTTGCGGTATCCTTATCTGACGTATATTTGAAGCTGATCCCCATCCTCTTATTGGCAGCAGAGCTGCTTACATCACCATCATATGTTTCTGTTATGGTCCCGGATGAAAACTTGAATCCTCCGGCAAGCATCTCCGGCACCTTTGGTTCAAAACCAACATCCTTTTTGAGAGTTTCGGCATCCGGTATCTGAGCGTAGTTGTTGGCAGAGCTGGAAACCGATACCATGGTCTGGGAAGCGGCATAACAGGGAACTGCATTCATCAACAGCGCACCTGTCGTACACAATAGGGCAATCTTCTTTATCCTCATCTTTATTTTTTCTCCTTTCAGCTTTTTATGAACATGAGTATATCAAAGACTTGTCTAAAATTCCTCTATTTCCCCACATAAAAACAGCTCCCTTCCATGTAAACAGTTTGACGATCTCAACTGTTTACCGGAAGGGAGCCTGGCTGCGCCCTATTTTCTTTACCCTACTGCCGGCGTCTCCGCCAGCACACGCCCCTTAATATAGTCCACCATCTCATCCCGGGACATTCCCAGGGACAGGGCCAGTTCTGAATACAGATTTTCTTCCGCTGTCTTAAAATACCGCTCGTCCAGATCCGTCATCTTCTTTCCCTGTTCGATCCTGTCCTTTCTGCGCAGGTATAATGCCTTTATCATACTGACCCATACACGGCAGTCACAGGTTTTTAATGCCTCCTTATACCGTTCTTCCCTCTGCTTGTCTTCCGTCACTTCCATCTCCTGCACATCCTGGATCCTGTCGATCAATTCAAGGGCCTCTTCCCGGGTAAGGAGCGGCCTGATCACGGTCTTGTCCGAATCCACCGGGGTGACGATCTTGGAATCCTGATGATAATAGGGCCTGAGAACATAATAGAGCTTGCCCTGTGGTCCGCCAGGCCTGTCTATGGTTGTGATATCCATGACCTCACAGACCCCTCTGATGCCGTAAATGATATACTGGCCTTTTTCAAACATATTTTTACCGCCTGCTTCCCTAATTTTATAATATTTATTGTAACACTAAAACCAGGTCGATGTCAGGCGTTTTTTGACGATCATTTTATTTTCATTCAATATGCCCCATGCGGGGGTGGCTGTCTTTGTGCACATTTTCCACTATTCATGCACAAGGGGAGCTGCCGAACACGGTTCTGATCGTATCCAGAGTCTGCCTTGCCCCGGAAAGGATATAGGAATAATCCATTCCAGAGGACAAGATGGTCAGTCCCCTGTCATACCAGAATTTCAGTGTTTCCGGATCAGTGGAGCCGGTGGATATCCCAATAGGTACCTGATGCCTCCCAGCCGTCTGCACCGCTTCATCAATGAGCTTTAAATTCCGTTCATCAAACACCTGGTTCAGGATCCCAATGGAGCCGGACAGATCGCAGGCTCCAATGATCACCCCGTCTATATATGGGTTGCACAAAATCTCATCCAGATTCCTTACTCCTTCCTTGCTCTCTATCTGTATCAGCCTGCACAACTCCTTATGGCCTGTGCGTATGTACCCGTCCATGTCCTCCAAACCGTATTTGACAGCCCTGATGGGACCAAAGCCCCGCTTTCCCTCCGGAGGATAAAGACAGCTTTCCATGGCTTGTCTGGCCTCCTCAGCCGTGTTGATCACAGGGAATACGATTCCATCCGGCCCCTGCTCCAAAACGCGCTTTACAAGTATGGGATCGTTCCAGGGTACTCTGACAACAGCCGGTGTCCCCCCGGCCCGCACTGCCATAAGGTGCATCTCCAGGGTCCTGTAGTCAATGGCCGAATGTTCCGTATCGATCCAGATAAAATCATAATCCAGATTGCTGACGATCTCAGATATGCATGGGTCTGTGAGGATCACATGCGCCCCTGCCAGCGGTTCATGGTTTTTCAGTTTTTCTTTTAAGATGTTCATTTTCTTCTTCCTTTCACGCTATTCTTTAACTGCGCCCATTGTAATGCCCTGGGTAAAATAATTTTGGAACATTAAAAACATGATGCACAGGGGCAATGCTGCATATACAGCCCCCGCCATGGTAAGGCCCGAATCCGGGTTCTGCTCATTCTGGGTGGACGCCACCCCCAGCTGAATGGTCTTTAGTTCGTCTTTGGTCAGCTGGATCAGCTGCCACAGGTAATCGTTCCACACCTGGATAAACATCAGGATAATAAGGGCCGCGATCCCGGCCTTTATCAGGGGAACGTAAATTCCGCTGAATATGTACCACTCCGATGCCCCATCCATCCTGGCCGCCTCCCTCAGGGCATCCGGAATGGACTCAAAATGCTGCTCCAGCAAAAAGATCCCAAAGGACAGGGCCACATTGGGCAGAATGGCCCGCGTACCCGCCGCTGATCCCCAGCTTCTGGGTCACCTTAAAAAGAGGGATGATATACACCTCCTTGGGCAGCATCAGGGTGGCAATGAACAGCATAAACAGGACCTTCTTTCCCTTAAACTGCATTTTAGCAAAGGCATAGGCAGCCAGCACGCTGGTCAGAACGATCAGCGCCGTGGTGACCGTTGATATGAATACCGAGTTAAACAGCCAGCGCAGCGTATTGCTGTTGGAGAACAGATTTACATAGTTCTGCAGTGTGGGATGTTTGGGAAACCACTCCGGTACCATGTTATTGATCGCATGGGAGTACTTAAAGGAACTGCTTAAAAGCCAGTACAGGGGAAAATAACTGATGACCGCCCCAGCCACGATCAGGCAGTTGCTGATAAAATCAAAGGAACCCTTTCTCTCTTTCATCTTAACCTACCCCTTTCTCCGAAACAGCTTAAACGGTACCAGCGAGATCATGAACGTGACAAGAAACATCACCACTCCAATGGCAGATGCCCTGCCCTGGTTAAATGATTTAAACGCCTCGGTGTAACACAGGTACATAAGGGAGGAGGAGGCGTAGTTCGGCCCGCCGCTGGTCATGACATTGACAATGACAAAGACCTTCATCACCCCTATGATGTTGATGACCACCAGATAAAGTGTGGTAGGTTTCACCAAGGGATACACAATGGATTTAAGGATATCCACCCTGGAGGCGCCATCGATCCTGGCCGATTCCATTAGCGTTGTATCGATCCCCTGCATGGCGGCCACATACAAGACAATTGCCTGCCCTACATTCATTACGCAGATCAGCAGGATCAGCACATAGAGAACGTATCTGTAGTCCCCCAGCAGGTTTAGGTCATGGATCCCGAATTTGCCAAGTATGTAATATACGATTCCAAAGGAGGGGTTCAACATCCATTTCCAAATGGTACCATATACCACCATTGAGATGATCGTGGGGATATAATAGCTCCCCCTTATAAAAGTGATGTAACCCGCCCTTTTATCAAATACGGACGAGGATATAAAAAAACCAGCCCCCACGGTTATAACAGTGGTCCACAGGACCATGACCAGCGTGTTTCCCACGGCCTTGTAAAAGATCGGATCTGTAAACAGGGATCTGTAATTGTCCAGGCCGCAGAATGTTTCATCAAAAAAAGAAACGTCAAACATGCTGAGGCGGAATCCCTCTATCACCGGATAGACCAAAAACAATCCAAAGAACAGCAGCTGTGGTGTGATGAACATGTATGCCACTGCATTTTCCTTTAATATCCTGATATTTCTCTGAGTCATTGTGAACAACCCTTTCCTGGTGTCTGAGCAGTCCTGCCGACTGCGTTTTGGCATAAAAAGGGCAGGGAAAAGTCCCTGCCCACAACTTTTCTCAAGGATTCAGTATGACGGAACGCTTGGCTGCCTTGGAAATCGCTTCATTGGCGGACTTCACAAACTGGTCCAGCGCTTCCTTGGGAGTCTTCTGACCTGTTAGGACTGCCTGGATCTCGGGGAAATAATAGGAACGCGCTGATACATATCCCGGCACCCTGCCTGTGATGGAAACCATATGACCCAGAGCCTCCGATGCCTCTACAATATGGATATCCTGGTTCCCGTCCTTAAGCTCCTGCAGTTTTGACTGGCGGACAGGGATCAGCACCTTGGATGCCTCTGTATAAGGTTCGGAGCAGAAAAACCGGACAAACAGCTTGGAGGCAATGGTTTCCGCCTCATCCCCTGTGTTAAATATGGCCCCTCCCTTTACATAAGAAAGGCAGTAGGGATCCGTCTCCCCCGGCTCATTGGGATAGTAGGCCCATTTGAATTCAAAAGGTTCTTCAATGGATCCGTTTTTAAGGCCTGCAACCAGGTTATTGTAAGTCAGGTTGTTTAAGGTGACCACGGCCAGGTTCTTGTTCAGGAACATCTGGTAGACATCCCCGTGGCTCAGCGTCTCCCCTCCCGGGGCCAGCAGTCCCTCGTTCTTCATCTCCACGATCAGATCCAGGGCCTTAACGCCTTTTTCATCATTAATGGTAAATTCCGTGCCCTGGTCATTGACAAATTTCCCTCCATACATGCGCAGCAGCATGTTGGTAAAGGAGTCACCCTGCTGGCTGTTGGCAAACACAGCAAAGGGATAACAGTTGTCCAGCCCTTTTACCGCTTCCAGGGCGGATTTAAATTCCTCCGGAGTCCACACGCCTATGTCTCCCTTGGGAAGATAGCTCTCAGCCCCTGCTTCCTTAAACAGGCTCACATTGATCCCCATCATCCCCACCTCTGCGCTGAATGGGAAAATATACGTCTTTCCCCCCAGTTCCAGGCTGTCCCAGACAGATTTGGGTATGTCCGCCCTGTCCTCCTCTGTAACAATATCATCCAGAGGGACCATAAGGCCTTCATGGACATAATCACTGAGGGCAAAATCCGATTCGTAGTACATATTGGGCAGGGTGCCCGACTGTATGGCGATGGCCAGCTTCTCCGCTCTCTGGGAACCGTCAATGAGGATGGGATTGACTTTGATGTTGGGGTATTTAGCCTCAAACTCTGATTTTACAAAGTTAAAAAAGTCAAGGTAATCTCCGCCTTCCACAGATGAATCATATACCCCTTTCCAGTCCGGGCCGGTCCAAAGCTCCAGCTCTATCTGTTTGTCCGCAATCTGGGCATACAGTTCATCCATCACCTTCTGTCCGTCTGCGTCCTGTACCTTCCCCGGATCTGCGCCTGCCTGTTCCTTTGTCTCCTCCTGCGGGCCCTTTGTCTCCTGTCCGGCGTTTGTCTCCTGTCCTCCTGATGCAGGCGCCACTGTTTCCGTTCCCGCGCCTGTGGCCGGTGGCTTCTGGCTGCTGCCTGCGCATCCCCCAAGAAGTCCTGTAAGCATACTTCCCGCCAGCAGCAGTGCAAGTCTCTTCCTCATAGAATGTAACCTCCCTCTCTTTGATGTTATGTTAGCTTTTTGATATGACTAAGTATAGCATTCTGTGTAATTATTACAATAAACTGATTTTGTATTCCTAATATCATTTCAATGTGCACAAAAATAAAGATAGTACTTTTTTTGTATTTAGTACTATCTTTATTTTACCCGCAGCGGACAAGGAGGCGGATGCGCCCTTGTCCGCTGTGGGCATCATGCCTGTTTATCCCTTTCTGTATTCCATTGGCGTTACTCCTGTAATCCGCTTGAAGATCCGGTTAAAATAATAGCTGTTCCGGTATCCCACCATTTCCGCGATCTCAAAGATCTTCAGATTGGTCTCTTTCAGAAACTTCTTTGAGTGGTGGATCCTCAGGCACATGAGATAATTGGAAAAAGTAATGGTCAGGGCCGTGTTAAACAGAAAGCTGAAATAGGAAGGATTGAGATTTACCAAATCTGAAATCTCATTCAGCGTCAAATCCCGGTTATAATATTGATTCATATATTCCAGAGACCGGCGCACTGCCGGGGGATACTGGTCTGCATACTCCCTCTTCCTTGTATTTCTGAAAACCTGGTATACCCGGGACCACTGGTCGCCGGCCTGTCTTTTGTCCTCATGTTCATCCGCCGGACCATGCCCCTCTTGTTCCAGAGCATGCTGCAGGGCCCTGCGGAGTCCGTTGGGGTGGTTCTCCATGGTCCCCATATACATACAGGCATTTATATTCAGTATGTCATGGAGCACGGTCCTGCACCTGCCGCACATTTGACGCAGCATCCGCTGAAACTCATCCAAAGTCCTGTTGTTGGAGAAAACCACAATGCCGTATGCCATATCGTCCAGCTTGATGCACCATGTGGTAAACACTTCATTGAACAGGTTCTCCACAACATGCTCCACCGCCTCCCCTGACAGTTCTTCCTTTCCTTCCTGCACATATTTCAGGCACACACACGTGACCAGGCAGTCTCCTCCCCCCACCTTCCAAAGTGCGTCATCCTCCTGCATTTCCCCTGTCTGGGACAGATAGTCTGATAAAAGCAGCTTTACAGGCCTCGATTTCTCCCGGCTTTTCTTTTCCTTTGCAATGCTCTTTGCAGCTTCATCCAAGGCTCCCATGAGGGATTCCTCTGTCATGGAGAGTTTCAGCACATAATCCGAGGCCCCCTGCTTCATGGCCTCCCTGACCAGTTCAAACTCACTGTAGCTGCTGAGGACAATGATCCCCACAGGCATTTTCCTTCTTTTTATCTCCTTTATCAGCTGGATGCCGTCCATCTCAGGCATCTTGATGTCCGTGACCACAATGTCCGGCATTTCCTTTTCCATCTCCTTCAGGGCCGCCTTACCGCTCCCGGCACTTCCGGCATAGGTGTATATCCCCCCTGATCGCTCCAGTATGGACTGGATTCCCACCCGGATTATCATCTCATCATCTACCACCAGTACCTTCATCTGTGTGTCCCCTCTCCTCGTACTCCTCCGGAATATGCAGCCTGACCGCTGTAAAATGTTTCCTCCGGCTTTCTATTTCCACCCCGTATTCCGCGCCGTAGATCAGCGTGATCCTGGAGTGGACATTGGAAACCCCGATCCGCCCCCGCTTACCCACTTCGTTTTCCTTTAGTATCCTGTCAAGAATGTCCTGGTCCATCCCCACCCCATTATCCCATACGGAAATGACGATCCCCCGGCTGTCCCTGTCAATGGTAAGCCGTATCTCCCCCGGCTCCTCCTTTGGGGCAATGCCGTGGAAGATGGCATTTTCCACAATGGGCTGCAGGATAAACCTGGGCACATAACACTGCAAAAGCCCCTGGTCCCCGCATCTGGTTTCCAGGCTGATCTTGTCCTGGTACCGGATCTTCTGTATGGTGAAATAATGGCCCAGAATCTCAAGCTCCTCCTTAAGCCGTACAAATTCATCCACCCGGCTGTAGGATGCCTCCAGTATGATCCCCAGGGAATTTACCATGGATTCGATCCCCCTGGCTCCCTGAAATACCGCCATCCACTTGATGGAGCTTAATGTATTATAGAGAAAATGCGGATTGATCTGCATCTGCAGCATGGAGATCTCCAGCTTTCGTTTCTCCTTTTCCTTTCTCCGGTTCTCCTCCATCATGGACTGGATATCCTGCTCCATTTTATAGAGGTTCTGGTACAGCAATTCAAACTTCTTTCCTCCCGGACCAATGGAATGGCTGTAGTTAAAATCCCCCTGGGCAATGTGGTTGATCTTTACGATCACTTCCTCAATGGGCCTGGTGAAGCTGTTGGAAAATTTAAGAGACAGCACAAAGGACAAAAGGATCAGTCCTATAATCAATGCCGCTGTCACATAGAGGAAATGGCTTTCCTGCCGCACCACATTCTCCAGCTGGATCACACGCACCAGCCAGAGGTTGGAGGCGGATGACTTCCTGTACACCACCAGTCTCCCGTTCATGGACTGGATCCTGGTCTGCCTGGCATTAGACCGCTCCAGCTCAATGGGCTCCATATCCAGGAGATTCATGGTAGTGCCGCTGTCCCTGTTGATAAAATCCTCATCATCCGAGTACACGATCTGTCCGGAGGCATCCACCAGGTAGCTGTGTGTGTCGGAGTCTGAAAAAGGATGGTATTCCTCCCCGAAAAACAAGCTGGGGCTAATGAACACCACCATATCCCCCAGTATCTCCATATCATCGGAACGGCAGATTTTTTTATAAATGGGCACAATATATTCCGTGGGCGCAGCCACCCACACATGGGGGATCCTGGTGAAATTTTTCTGCATCTCCCACCAACAGATGGCCCCTGTGGTATCCATGCTCTTCCGGTACCACTCCGTACCCTCATAGTCCTCTTTATCAATCAGATATGATTCAAATCCCTTTCTCACCTTCAGGCCGTTATTCCCCTCGATATGCAGGACGCTGATGTACTTTTCTATGGGCTGCATATAATTTTCCAGAGTCATGTAAAAGCGTGAACTGGACTCGCTGAAGGTGTCGGCCTGGGATTTTGGAACCTGCATCATAGCCTGCAGATTGCTGTCATTTGAAACCTTGAGGATCAGGTTTTCCAGCAGTGAAAGATTGGAGTCCACCAACTGCAGCTGGTTTTCCAAAAACAATTTCTGGTCCTTTTGGACCCTTTCATAGATGGTCCTGTCCATGACCGAGTAAAGGATGATCCCCAGAAAAATCAGGATGACCGTTGAAGTGATAAAAAAATATGTAAACAATTCTTTTTTAAGCGACCACCATCCCAAAGCCCCCGCCCCCTTTGTCAGAATTTTTCCAATAATTCTATTCTAATGTGAAAATTCATCAAAAGCAAGACCGTTATTTTTCCGTAACACAGAATACACAAAAGCCACACCCGGCCCATTGCCGGATATGGCTTTTGATCATTCCTATGCGTTCTTTACCATGGCAATATCGATCAGCGTAAGCTCCCTTGCCCGGTTCTCCAAACTGGTAACCAGTGCGGCTGCCGTATCCAGGGATGTCAGCACGTTAAACCCTGTCTCAATGGCATTGCGGCGGAT
>OBXC01001611.1_pt1 | contig 10556 bp, 16 predicted proteins | sample 1538111 | NCBI WGS metagenome assembly OBXC01 (sample SAMEA2580137, study PRJEB22360) | human gut metagenome | biome: human gut; feature: human-associated habitat; material: faeces | place: Denmark | collected 2008/2010 | reverse complement strand
ATAATACATATATAACTTCACAAGGTGATACATGGGATAGGATTAGCTATAAGGTATATGGTAATGAAAAGTATATGGATGTTTTAATTCAAGCTAATAAAAATCATATTCAGACAGTTATATTCCCAGCGAACGTAATTTTAACTATTCCTAATTTTGAAATTCCTATTGTTACACAGTTACCACCTTGGAAAAGAGGTATACAATGAGCCGTAGAGTAGAACTTAAGGTAAACTATCAAGGAATAGATATAAGTAGAGATATTGCAAAGCATCTTGTAAGCTTTTCTTATACAGATAATGCAACAAATGAGGCTGATGACCTAGAAATAACACTAGAGGATAGTGAAGGGTTATGGCATGGCGATTGGTTACCTGAAAAAGGTGACCTTATCCATGCCTCTTTTAGTGTGAAGAATTGGGAAGATGGAGATAGGACATTACCATGTGGAACATTTACCATTGATGAAATAAACTTGGATGGTCCACCGGATACAGTTTCTTTAAAGGGACAATCTGTACCTGTTGTATCCTCTATAAAGTATACAAAAAAAACAAAGTCGTGGAAGAATGTAAATCTATCACAGATTGCAAAAGACATAGCAAAAGTATGTGGGCTTAGCTTAATGTTTGAATGTAGTAATGATCCTAAATATGAAAGTATACATCAAGTCAAACAAAGTGATATGAGCTTTTTACAAAAACTATGTACACGAGAAGGCATATCTTTAAAAATAACAGATAATCAAATAGTTCTTTTCGAGCAAAAGCTATATGAACAAAGTGAAGTCGTTGCAACTTATATAAAAGGCAAGTCAAATATACTAAGTTATGGTTTTAGTACCTCATCTAATGACACATCTTATGGTAGTTGTAGAGTACGCTACACCAATCCAACAACAAATAAGGTTATTGAATATACGACAACAGTAGGTGAGGGACCACAACTAGAAATTAATGAACAAGTGAAGTCTATAGATGAAGCAAAACGTGTATCAAGTCAACGTCTTAGAGAGAAAAATATGAAGGAATATCAAGCGAACCTAAGTGTCTTAGGTAACGTTAATCTTGTATCTGGTGTAACGATAGAGCTGAAAGGTTGGCACAAATTTGATGGTAAATATATGATTCAAAAAGCTATCCACAAAGTCATTGGTGGTTATACAACAGACTTAGAACTTACGAAATGTTTGGAGGGATATTGATGGAAATTAGAATGGGAAAAATATCTAGTGTAAATCAAGAAAAATGTGCTGCAAAAGTACTTTTTGAACAGTTGGATAATATGGTGTCCGATGACTTAAGTATTATTACTAGAAATGGGACTTCGTTAACAATTGAAGAGCTCCCTAAAATTAATCAGCCTGTACTTTGTTTGTTTCTAGATGAATCTTCCGATGGTTTTATACTTGGAAGTTGGAAGGTGAATTAAATATGATAGGCGCTTTAGGAGATATTTTATTTAAAGTATCCATAAAGAATGTAAACACTTTCCAAGATTTTTCAAGAAGTAGTTCAGGGAGATGGGCTATTCATGAAGTACATATGCAAAAGCCAAAAGGTGAGTTCTTAGGACCAGACTTGGATTCTATTAGTTTTACAATGCACTTCGATGTTTTACTTGGAAGAAATCCTCGTTATGATATGGAGAAACTTATGCAATATAGTAGAACTGGCGAGCCACTACTACTCATTATAGGCGGAGATGCTATGGGGTACTACCGTTGGGTTGTAGAAAGTGTAGACCAAGAATATACGAAGGTAGATAATCATGGAAATGTCTTGCAAGGTAAAGCAGATGTTAAACTTAAAGAATATGTTAAATAGGAGGGAAAAGAATGTATGAAGTAACAGCAGAACTTAAACCTCTTAATATGCTTGCAAGAGGAGAAGAAGAAATCCTTCAAAATATAGCTATGATATTAATAACTTCAAAAGGGTCAGTTCCATTGGATAGAAATTTTGGAATAGATATGAGTGCTTTAGATTTACCTCTAGAAATGGCAGAAAATATATGTACAGCTCAAATTATAGAAGCTATACAGGATTATGAGCCTAGAGTAAAGGTAATGAAAGTGACCTATGAAAAAGACCATTTAACAGGAAGATTAAGACCGAAAGTGATGGTGGTAATGAATGAGTCTTAGAGAATTAAAAGCAATAAGTTTTTGTGAGACAGAAACTTCAACAGTAGAAAAGGATATTATTAATGCATATGAGGCAATAGCAAATAAGAAACTTTATCCAGGTGATCCTGTGAGGTTGTTTTTAGAAGCTATTGCCTCTATTATTACCCAACAGCGTGTGATAATAGATTTTAGTGGGAAACAAAATTTACTTGCCTATGCACAAGATGATTATTTAGATCAAGTTGTAGCCTTGGTAGGCGTAAAGCGGTTAGAAGCTTCTCCTTCAAGATGCACGGTTAAGTTTACATTATCTAATGCACAAGCAAGTGTCATGACTATACCAAAAGGCACAAGGGTGAAAGCAGGAGAACTTTATTTTGCGACCATAGAGCATGCAATAATTCTACCAGGTCAATTAAGTATTGATGTAGTCGTTGAATGCATGCTGCCAGGTGTTATAGGCAATGGTCTTGTAGCAGGGCAGATTAATCAGCTTGTAGATGTATTCCCATACTTTAGTCATGTAACAAACACCACAACGACTACAGGTGGAACAGATGAAGAACGAGACGATGCATTAAGACAAAGAGCTTATGAAGCACCAAGTTCTTATTCATGTGCGGGAAGTGATAGTGCCTATGCTTTTTGGGCTAAGACGGTATCTCCTGAAATAGGGGATGTAGCAGTGATTACACCTAAAGCAGGAGAAGTTAATATTATTCCGATCGGTGTAAATGGGGAGCTTTTATCAGAAGAGCTTAGAAATAAAATCCTTGAAAGGTGTAGTGAAAAGAATGTTAAGCCTCTTACAGATAAGGTAAGTGTTATTCAGCCAACTAAACAAAACTATGCTTTAGAAATGACTTATTGGATAGATAGAAAAGATGTTGCAATGGCTAACGTTATTCAAAATCAAGTGAACCAAGCAATAGCTGAGTATAAGGTATGGCAACAAAGTAAGCTAGGAAGAGACATTAATCCATCAGAGCTTATTTATCGTGTGATGCAAGCTGGGGCGAAACGTGTTCAGGTAACAAGTCCTTCATTTACCACGTTAGAGGGTACAAGCATAGCACACTTGACAAGTGAATCCATAGTCTTTGGAGGAGTAGAGGATGCATAGCATAAACAATCTATCCATTAAGGAGTTACTCCCCTCAAGCATTTCATATGATAAGCAGGTTATTGCATCCTGTGAAGCGATTGATTTAGAAATGAAGAAACTTCAAAGTGCGATACAGAAACTTTACATATTGCCAAGCATTGAGACTTTGGAAGAGGATATGGTGGATTTAATGGCCAAGCAATTTGATGCACCTTATTATGATGCTACATTGCCATTAGAGACAAAGAGAAACTTAGTTAAAAATGCTATTAACTGGCATAAGAAAAAAGGCACTGTTGCAGCTGTTGAAGAAGTAGTCACCACAATCTTTGGAGAAAGTACTGTAGAGGAGTGGTATGAATATGGAGGAGAGCCTCATCATTTTAGAATTACGACAACTAATATAAGTGTTGATGAAAGTTTTATTAGGAGATTTAAAGATGCAGCTGAGCATATTAAAAGAAAAAGTAGTTGGCTTGATGAAGTCATCGTTTTACTTGCAAGTAAGCTAAGTATCTATGTAGGTTTTGCAGTACATACAGGCGATAAAATAACCATACGACAGGAGGGATAAATAAAATGAGTATTTCAGGTGTATTTTTTACAAATAAAGGTTTAGCTCTACAAGCTAAAGCACAAACGGGTACACCATTACACTTTACGCGTATAGCAATAGGTGATGGAGAATTACAAGGACAAGCACCACAGACATTTAATAAACTTGTGAGTGAAAAATTATCGATAGAGATTACAAAGCTCACTACGGGAGAAGATGGAACAGCTAAAGTCGGAGGTTCTTTTAATAATAGCAATTTAGAAATAGGGTTTTATTATAGAGAATTAGGTTTGTTTGCGAGGGATCCTGATAATATGGAGCAAGAAATTTTATATGTCTATGGTAATGCTGGGGCGTTAGCGGATTACATACCAGCACAAGGTAGTGAACTGATTGAAAAGAAGATCGATATTATAGCTATTATAGGTAACGCTACCAAGGTATCAGCTACGATTAATAGTAGTTTGGTTAGTCTATCGCCAGAAGACTTAGAAATACATGATAAAGACTCTGAAGCACATCAACCTATAAGAGATTGGTTTACAGACTTATTACAACAAGAAGAGGAAGTACGAATCTTAAGTGATTCAACTATAAACGAAAAAATCAAGAATTTATCTAGTCCATATGTTATACCTGAAGGTACAGATATTCCTGTGCAGGAGCGAGTGAAGGGTAAAATGTATTTTAAAGTTACAAGTAGGCAAAGTAGTGGTGGAACAATAGAAAGTGTTAGAGTGAGTCCTAATATGGGAATTAAAGTACAAGAATAAGGGAGTGATAAAATGTCAGTATTAAAAAAGGTAAGAGTACAATTATTAAATGAACAAACAGGTGAAGTGATTGAAGAAGTTGATGTATTAACTTCAGCAGATGCTGTTACATTTGCGGATGGAGAAACCTTTCAACAAAAATTAAATGCTGGTAAATTGACTGGTCCAAAGGGCGCAACAGGGGCACAGGGACCTAAAGGTGATCCAGGTGCAATGGGGCCTCAAGGGCCTGCAGGTGCAATAGGTGCGCAAGGTCCAGCTGGAGTTGCTGGATCTAAAATGCATAATGTTACAGGAGCACCAGCTACATCATTAGGTGCAATAGGAGATTGGGCATTGAATACCTCTAATGGAGATGTATATGAAAAAACAGCATCTACAACTTGGACCAAAAGAGGAAACTTTAAGGGAGCTACAGGAGCACAAGGACCAAAGGGGGACACTGGAGCTGCAGGAGCACAAGGACCAAAGGGGGACACTGGAGCTGCAGGACCACAAGGACCAACTGGTGCAAAGGGAGCAACAGGTGCACAAGGGCCACAGGGACCTAAAGGTGACCCGGGTGATGCTATAAAAGTGGGAACCTCAACTTCGAATGCTGTATCTAGAAAATTATTTTTTAAAGTAGTAGGGTAGGAGGTGTCATATGGCAAGATTAAAAGGAGAACTTCAAGCAGATAATGGAGATGTGTTATATCCGCACACATCTTCGGACGTAGTTTTTACAAGTGCTGGAAAAACAGTAACAAAAGAACTTGAAGAAGTTAAAAAGTCTATTGAATCGGTAGATGTATCTTGGGATGGTATCACAGGAAAACCACCAACATTCCCGCCTAGTCCTCACACAGACCATAGCGAAATAAACACGGGCCTTATTAAAGGTAAAGCACTTACCACGAACAATAAGCAGTTGATTAATCATACATCGGATGCGGTATATGTAGGTAACCCGACTGTTGCCTTGAGTTTAGAATCAAAAGATGAGATTAGGGCTAATATTGGTGGTAAAGTTAAAACCGTATTACACAATGAATCTGTTATCAACGCTGATACTGTAGATGGTAAACATGCTAGTGATTTTCCTCTAAAATCACAAGGTATAGGTGGAAATGCACCTGTATGGAGTGGGTCTAATTTAGACAGTTTACCTATAGGTACATATACAACAGTTGCGAGTGGTGTTCCCGAAGCTGGTATTTATCATATAGTGACTTGTCAACTAAATAATATTGGAGATTGTGGTTGGCAGATGGCGGTATCACAGAATACAACAAGTAAGAAAGTATATATGAGAGTAAAGGCAGGTAACGTTTGGAGTGATTGGAAAAGTTTAGGTGAAGGAGGTGGTGATGTGGCAGGTAAAACTTATGTTAAAGCGACTAAAACAGTAGAAAATACTGGTAATCCTAATAGTAATTTAGAGGTGATTAACTACTCAAATTCCAAAGGTGGCGTTTGTAAGATTGCACAATTTGGTAGTGCTAAAATGCAAATTATAGTGGATGGCGCTATGGTACTAGATGGTACAGGTACAAATTCATATTATTCAAACCATGAATTTCTTATGGGTGATCTAAGCGATGGTTACGGTGAATTACCGACTTACCCTTTTAAAAACAATGTTAAGGTAGTGGATAGGTCATCAAATGCAGGAACACGCGTCTATACAGCACATTTCTATGTCAATAGCTAAGGAGGAAGAAGATGAGTATGAAATATTTCATAACGCTTGATGAAGCGTTTCATATTGGAATGTTATTAGAGAGTCCCTATGAACCAGAGGGCGATTATATAGAAGTATCGTATGAGGAATATATCAAAGCAGGTCAATATGCGAAATTCAACCCAGAATCAAGAGAGTTTACAGTAATTCTTAAGATTGACCCTATTGTAAATCCTCACGAGCAAATGACAGAGGGGATTAAAAGCTCAGTTGAGACAACAAGTGACGATTTACTGACTACTATGGAACTCCATATGGATACAAATGCGAAAGTCGAGACATCACAATCTGATGGATTGCTACTTATGGAGATGTTCGTTATGCTAGATGAAAAACTTAATCAGTTATTAAAGCCTAAGCAGGCTTAATAAGATAAAAATAATAAATTTAAAGGAGGTATCATCATGGTTGATACAACACAATACCCCGTACAAGTAAGAGCAAATGCAAGATTAGTGGATGCAGGTAGAAAGAAAGTCGAGCAATGTCCAGTGGCACAACAAACAGAAATCTGTGTGGTCCTTATTGCTGACCATGATTGGAAGTTAGAACAGATTCCTCAACAATTTATAGAAGAAGTAAAGAAAGAACTTGGTATAGTAGAATAAAAGAATGATTTGATGGCACCTGGTTAGGTGTATTTTTTATATTCAAAAGTGAAGATATGTGCTATAATAAGCGGGTAAAATAAAACCGTGCAGGGTGGCACGGGGGTTGTATGTTACCCTCCAGAGGGCTATGAAGTAAAGAAATTTATGACATAGCAGGAAGGGGGTGCTATGATGGATGTACTAAAGATGATAAGTGTGATAGCATTGGTTATCTACCTTATAAGACGTGACATTTTTGTTGCCAAAGTCAAGTTTAAAGCTGGGCTGAAAGGCATAGAATTTGAAATGAGTGCAAAAGAAAAGAACTGTCCACCCGTTACGAAAGACAGTTCTAATCAATAATACAAATTAAGTAAGTTATTGATTTCATAGCCCCAAATATAAAACATTCAGGGGAGCATCAGTGGTTGCAACACTGGTGCTTTCTTTATACCCATATTATAGCACAATCTTTATAAAAATAAACACTAATTTAAAGCATCTCTAAAATAGAGGTGCTTTTTTAGTACAAGGAGGTTTTAAAATGTCTTTACCAAAACAATATCTTAATCAAGCAAGTGGAATAGAGCATCAACGAGGAAGCAACTGGTGCACAAACCATGCAGTAAGTAGCTTATTAGAAGCACAATTTGCTAGAGTGTATGGAAACATTACACCTCTCAGTAACAGCTGGGCTATGATGTTATCTAAAAAGGTAGATGGCAGACCAGATGCAACAGGTACACCTATAGAAAAACTTATGGACCAAGTATGCCAATATGGTATGTGTACTGAAGTTTTATATCCTACATGGGAAGATAAGGACTACAATGACAACAAGTTCCTACCTACTACAGATGCTATGTATGAAGAGGCTAGAAAGTATAAACCAAAGAAGCGCATAGACATTAAAACGACAGATATTGAAAGTATAAAGCATCATATTGTAGAAAATGGTGGGTGTGTTGCAATTGTTAAGTTATATAAAGAGCATACATTCCCTATACAAGGATGTGTCGTTAAGCCAGCAAAAGGTAGCGAACCTAATGGTCTACATGCTATTTGGATATGTGGTTACATAGAAGATATGCCTAAAACGATCAATGGAGTGACTTATAAAAACTGGTTTATTATGCAGGAATCTTATGGTGATACAAGAGGTTATAAAGGCTATTTATTTGTTCCATATGAAGCTTTTACAGAAAAGTGGACAGGCCTTTATAGTGCAGATACTTATATTAAGAGCGTACATGCTTTTGAATTAGATCATCCTATGCCTTATTCTAATTTCCACAATAAGAATCAGGTGGACTTCCCATGCACTACGATTGAATTAAAGGTAGGTTCTAAAAATGTGCAAGTTAATCAGGTAGAGAGGGTTATTGACTATCCTGCAACAGTAGAACAAGGTACAACTTTAGTGCCTTTTAGATTCTTATGTGAGACACTTGGATATACAGTACGGTATTCAAGTTTAGATAAAGTTATTACAGCCTATAGCAAGATGCATAATCAGCTTATTACCATGCAGGTAGGCAGTAATACTATTAAATCAGAACAAGGTGGTAAGGTTACTCAGGTAAAAACGCCTATTCCTGTGAAAGTAGTAAGTGGCTATACACTTATTCCACTTCGGGCATTTGCAGAGCTTACAGGAGCTAAAGTAGAGTATAATGAAGCGAATAAACGGATAACCGTTAGAGGGTAAATAAGAGTGACGAAAGCACTAGAAATGGTGTTATTTTTTATACGTATTTATAAAGAGATATGCTGTAATAAAAAAGTAAAATAAAACCGTGCAGGGTGGCACGGGGGTTTGAATTGTTATCCTCCTGAGGGCTATGAAGCAAAGAAGTTTACGGTGTAGCAGGAAGGTGGTGCTATGATGGATGTACTAAAAATAATAAGTGGGATAGCATTAGTTATCTACCTTATGAGACAAGACATTTTGTGGTCAAAGTTAAGTTTAAAGCTGGACTTAAAGGCATAGAATTTGAAATGAGTATAAAAGAAAAGAACTGTCCACCCACCACAGATGACAGTTCTCGTTACAATGATTAATTTGTAAATTATCATAGCCCAAAATATAAAATATTCAGGGAGCATCAGTGTTGGAAGCACTGTGCTTTCTTTGCATGCTTATTATAGCACAATCTTTATAAAAATAAACATCAATTTAAAGCGTCCTAAAAATAGGGTGCTATTTTATTGCCACGGCAGGTTCGTCCGGTGGCAGAGAGGAGATAGAAAATGGATATAAATATGTTAGAAACTTTAATTAATAGTTTAGGGTTCCCAATTGTTATGGTAGGTGCGTGTGGATTTTTCATTTGGAAGATGTATCAGGCTCAATTACAAGATAAGGAAAGATTATATGTAGAACTTGGAAAAGCTACTGAAGCAAATGAAAAGTTTGCAAGTATTATTAGCACATATACAGGAAAATTAGAGTCTATTGAAAATAAGGTAGATAAAATTCAGGATAAGGTAGGTGCATAATATGATACCAGTAACAAAGAAATTAATTAAATATAATCACGGTGGTGTTAATAATCCAAAGTATATAGTTATTCATGAAACAGATAATACGTATATTGGTGCAGATGCAGAAAGCCATTATAGGTATTTTAATGGTGGAGATAGAGGAGCTAGTGCACATTACGTGGTGGATGATAAACAAGTTATCCAACTCGTAGAGCATAACGCACAATCTTGGCATAATGGCAAGAAGTATGTCTCTAGCCCAGCAGTACCACAGTGCAATAACAGCAATAGTATAGGGATAGAAATATGTGTCAATCAAGATGGGGATTATAGGAAAGCTGTAGCCAATGCTGTGGAATTGACTAGAAAGCTTATGAAAGAGTTAAATATTTCAGTAGATAGAGTTATTAGGCACTATGATAGCTGTGGCAAACAATGTCCTGCAAAGATGCTTAAAGAGCCTAAATTGTGGCCAGATTTTAAGAAAGCTATCCAAGTGGTACAAAAGGATGAAGAATACGAAAAAGCAGTGCAGAATCTAGTATTAGAAGGTATTATCGGTAGTCCTGCAGCATGGACAAGTATTAACCTTAAGAATGTGCCAGCACTTATTAGTAAGATAGGTGTTAGGTTATTTGATGTAAGTACTTATGATGCTGCAGTAGCTAAGATGGTAGAGGCTAAGATTATTAATAGCCCTAGTATTTGGAGAGATAAGAATTATACAGAACAGAATGTAAGAGATTTAATAGTTAAGGTTAGTAGTTATTTGGGGTAAGCTTCGGCTTACCCTTTATTTTTTTGCTTGAAAACACTATTTGAGATTAGTAATAATAAGACTATACTTTATTTTAAAAAAATAATGATTTAAATATAAAAATGTGATAAGTTTAAAGTAAGAAAAAATAGTTATAGTAATATATTAAAATAAGGAGGCAAATAATGAGAAAACTTATAAGTAGAGTTGTAGTGGTTGGATTGATAGGTATTTTGGGATGGAATACTTATTCTTTAAGTCAACTTAAAGAACAGGTTAAAAGTCAAAGTATTGCTAAGTTAAAAGAACAAGACTATAAAGAACCTATTATAGTAGAAGAGGAAAGTCATAGTAGTGGTGATAAAAAAGAAAAACCATATTTATTATTTTTAGATAACTAGAAGATAAAAACATTATTTGAGGATAGGTCCTGATGGGCT
>OBXC01001610.1_pt1 | contig 10559 bp, 8 predicted proteins | sample 1538111 | NCBI WGS metagenome assembly OBXC01 (sample SAMEA2580137, study PRJEB22360) | human gut metagenome | biome: human gut; feature: human-associated habitat; material: faeces | place: Denmark | collected 2008/2010 | reverse complement strand
TGTCTGCGCCCGTTCTACAGCGGGCTGGGGGTATTGGAGCCTCTCGATCCTGTAGAGATGGGAACCGACGCTTATTATGAAAATCTGTTGTCGGCCTTTACGGCAGAGGATGGCACGGTCTATTGTATTCCCAAGGATGTATCAACACTGGCTACTTACTATAATATCGGTCTGCTGGAATCCGTGGGAGTCAGCCCGGACGATATACCGGCATCCTTAGAGGATTATAAGGACTTCCTGGTGGATTTACAGGGAAAGCTGGATGAAAAATACGGCAAGGGCCAGGTAGCGGCCATGACCTACAATCAGGATCTGGCCAGGAACATATACATACTGGAGGCTGGCGGCTACAGTGTCTCCGATGATAATGGCAATGCCCAGTTAAGCAGCGACGGTGTGGTGGACAACATGCAGTTTATGGTGGATCTGGCACTGACTGGCGCCTGGAAGACACCAACAGATCTGGGCCTTGGCTGGAACGGAGAGGCCTTCGGCGTCGGCAAGGCAGCGATCATGGAAGAAGGAAACTGGGTCTATACCACTCTGAAAAATGATTACAGCGATATCAGATTTGGCGTGAAGGGGATGCCGACCTACAAGGGAACTCAGTACTCCATGTCCTTTACAGTTGGCTGGGGCGTATCCTCAGTATCCAGGGAGAAGGAGCTTGCCAGGGAATGGATTCGATACGCAGCAGGTGAGGAAGGGATGAAGACCTGGTGTACGGGAGCCGGATGTCTTCCCTCCAGAGCCGATGTAACAACGGCCATGGACGTGGAGAGCGACCCGGTCTGGAAGGTACACTCCGACATGATCAACGTGGCGCTTCCGTGGCAGAAGGGAACCACCATCGACATCATCAACAGCGCATATAAGAATTTTATTCCGGCGGCGTTCAAGGGAGAGCAGTCACCGAAGGAGGTTTTGGAGCAGATCGATAAGCAGGCAAACAGCGAGATCGCAAACGCGATGTAATGCATAGTGGGGAGATGGAATTTGTGGAGAAAACGAAAACAGTAAAAAGATGTTACACCGGATATGAGAAAAGGGAGCATGTGCAGGGATACGTATTTCTGACACCGGCCATCATCATCTTGTCGGTCTTCATTGGCTTATCGGTCCTGTTTGTCATCTACCTGTCCTTTCATAAGGTGAATTTATTTACCAGAACCTATGAATTTGTGGGGCTGCAGAACTATAAGAGGGTCTTTACTGATGATATTGCGAGAATCGGTCTGAAGAATACCCTGATGTTTTCGGTGGTCGTAGTACCGGTACAGACAATCATGGCGCTGGTTATATCATCAGTGTTAAACAGTAAGATTAAAGGGAAATATTTTTTCCGGACCGTATATTTCCTTCCGACACTCACCTCCAGCTCTGCGCTGACCATGATCTTTATGTTTATGTTCAGCGTGAGCGGTCCCATCAACGGGGCGCTCTTAAAGCTGCATGTGGCAGAGCAGGGCATCAATTTTCTGCAGGAACCGGCATTTGCACTAAAGGTCATTATGGCGATGAATATCTGGTCCACGATTCCCATGTATACAACCATGTACTTAGCCAGCTTACAGGATTTACCGGCTTCCATGTATGAGGCAGCCGACATAGACGGGGCGGGGCCCGTCAAACGTTTTTTGTATATCACGGTTCCGTATTTAAAACCGATCACCACGTATGTGCTGCTGACAAGTATCATTGGGACTCTGCAGATGTTTGATCAGGCATATATCTTTTCCAATGGGTCCGGTGGACCGGCCAACTCCACATTAACAGTATCATTGATGGTATACAAATATGCGTTCGGAACCCAGAACGCCATGGGCTACGCAGCAACGTTAGCGCTGATCCTTGCAGTTATCATCATGGTCATCTCGATGTTAGCGGAAAAGGCCAACAGTGAAGAACGAGTCTATTAAGGGGGAGACAATATGAAAAAACACATGAAACCCGGAATGATTGGTTTGTATGCGATTCTTATCCTGGCGGCGGTCATAACGGTATATCCGTTTCTGTGGATGGTATCCGCGTCATTTAAACCGTTAAAAGAGATCGTTGGCGGTAATCTTGCACTGATTTCCGATGAGATGTCCTTTGACAACTACAAGTACATCTTTGGCCGTTCCTCTTTATTTCCGAGATGGTTCGTAAACTCCCTGATCATCTCGGTGATCGGAACCGCGGTGAATGTCTTCATCAATACCATGGCCGGATATTCTTTATCGAGGCTGTCGTTTCCAGGCAGGGATACCATTTACCATCTCTTCCTGGCCCTGATGATGGTGCCGGCACAGGTACTTTTAATTCCAAACTATCTGATATTACAGAAAATGGGACTGCTGGACAGCTATTCGTCCTTAATTCTTCCGGCGGCGGCCAATATCGGCAACATTTTTCTGATGAGGCAGTTTTTCATGAACTTCCCGAAGGAGGTGGAAGAGGCGGCCAGCATCGACGGGCTGGGGCGTTATGCCAGATTCTTCCGGATCTGCATGCCTTTAGCCAGGCCGACGATCGCTACCCAGGCGATCTTCGTGTTCATGGGCTTCTGGAATGAGTTTACCAAGCCCATGCTCTATATCAAGACAGCATCCAAATATACGCTGACCCTGGGGCTTCAGAGTTTTCAGTCCCAGAACGCAGGGACCATGTGGAACCAGGTGATGGCGGCGGCCTGCATCTCGGTTTTCCCAATCATCATTATTTACTTGATTTTTAATAAATATTTTTTGGTAGGAGTACGAATGGATGGAGAGAAATAATTTAAAAGCAGTGATTTTTGATTTGGACGGTGTGATCACGGATTCAGCGAAGTACCACTATCTGGCGTGGAAGGAACTGGCGGACGAACTGGGGATTCCTTTTGATGAGGAATATAATGAGAAGCTGAAGGGTGTGTCCAGGATGGAGAGCCTGGAGTTAATCCTTGCAAATGGCCGTGGAAGAGTCTGGAGCGAGGAAGAAAAGGTCCGGATGGCGGAGAAAAAGAATGATAATTATAAGGAACTGATCAAACAGATCACTCCGGCTGACTTACTGCCGGGGATAGAGGAATTTTTGCGGGAACTCAGAGATAACGGTATCCGCATCGCGCTGGCATCTGTCAGCAAAAATGCTCCGTTTATCCTGCATCAACTGGAACTGGAGGAATACTTCGACTATGTGGCAGATGCGGCGAAGGTGGAACATGCCAAACCGTTTCCGGACATCTTCCTGGCAGGCATGAACGCGTTTGGCCTGCGGCCGGAGGAATGCGTGGGGATCGAAGACGCCAGAACCGGGATCGAGGCGATCCATCGCGCGGGCATGAAGGCAGTTGGAGTGGGGACACCGTCGGAGATGGAAGAGGCGGACTTTATCACGGATACGGCGCATTTGCGGCTGGATGTGGTGAAGCGAATCGTGGATTAGGAAAACAGGTACCCTGTGAGGTCAGATGCAAGTTCATGGTTATAATACGGATGTTTCCCCGAATATAAGGGCGCCTCCAGGTTATAGCCATGAACTTGTTCTTATATTGATCTGTGCCGCGGAGACTGTGAATCAATACAATGAAAGATAGGAGAAAATGCATGAATGAGAAGACATGGTGGAAAGAAAGCATAGTGTATCAGATTTATCCCAGGAGCTTTCAGGACAGCGATGGAGACGGGCTTGGAGATTTAAATGGAATTACCAGCCGAATGGAGTATCTGAAGCAGCTGGGGATTAATGTGATCTGGCTTTCTCCAGTCTATGAGTCGCCCTGTGACGATAACGGTTATGATATTAGTAATTATCGGGAGATTTTAACGGATTTCGGTACGATGGAGGATTATGACCGGATGCTTTTAAAGGCTCATGAGTGCGGCATCCGTATTGTCATGGACCTGGTGGTGAACCACACATCAGACGAGCATCCGTGGTTTGTGGAAAGCAGAAAATCCGTGGACAACCCATACCGGGATTTCTATATCTGGCGGGAGGGAAGGGACCGGAAAGAGCCGAACAACTGGGGTTCCTGTTTCTCCGGCTCCGCCTGGCAGTGGGATGAGGAGACAAGGATGTATTATCTTCATTTGTTTTCAAAGAAACAGCCGGATTTAAACTGGGATAATCCCAGGGTGCGGGAGGAAGTCTATGATATGATGCGTTTCTGGTGTGAGAAAGGTATTGACGGATTCCGCATGGACGTTATCAGTATGATCTCCAAGGACGACCATTTCCCGGATGGAGAAGTGGGGCCGGACGGATACGGTGATTTCAGTCCTTATGTACGCAACGGCCCTCATGTCCACGAATATTTAAAGGAGATGAATCGGGAAGTCTTATCGAAATATGATCTGCTGACCGTAGGGGAGTGCTCCGGTGTCACTATAGAGGAGGCTAAACGGTATGCGTCCGCAGACGGCTCGGAACTTGACATGGTATTCCAGTTTGAGCATATGGACTTAGACGGCGGTGAAACCTTTAAATGGAACGACCGCAGCATTGATTTGGTGGAGTTAAAAGCGGTCTTATCGAAATGGCAGGTGGAATTGGATGGAAAAGCCTGGAACAGTCTGTACTGGTGCAATCATGATCAGCCGCGTATGCTTTCCCGTCTGGGGAATACCAGCCCTTCTTACCGGGAGACGTCTGCCAAAATGCTGGCGATATGCCTGCATATGATGCAGGGCACCCCCTATGTGTATCAGGGAGAGGAACTGGGCATGACCAACGCACCGTTTGAGAAACTGGAGGATTTCCGAGACATTGAAAGTATAAACGCCTATCATCAGTATGTGGAAAACGGGAGATTTGATCATGATACCATGATGCGGTATTTGCGGTATAAGAGCCGGGACAACGCCAGGACGCCCATGCAGTGGGATGACACGGAAAACGCGGGATTTACAAAGGGGATTCCCTGGATTATGGTGAACCCTAACTATCGGGAGATTAACGCAGCGGATCAGATGGCGCGGCCGGATTCCGTATTTCATTTCTATCAGAAGCTGATCCGGCTTCGGAAGGAACATGAGATCGTGGTATACGGCCATTATGAACTGCTGATGCCGGATGACCCTGAACTCTATGTGTATACGAGGGAGTGGAATGGGGAGATGCTGCTGGTGGTTTGTAATTTCTCTGACAACGAAAGACGGTTTGTATTTCCAGAAGGGCTGGATGCGAAGAAGGCCGAATTGTGGATTGGAAACTATCCGGAAGCACAGGCGGCGTATGATATGGTGCTGCGGCCATATGAGGCGATGGTATTTTACTTTGGCAGGCAGATGAGAAACAGGACTGAAGGAACCATTCATGGTTAAATTATAAAAGAGAGTAGGACGCGAAGGCTGAACCGTTGCGCGTTTTGCGCAGATGCAGTGTCTCCGGCTTGACTTTACAGGCGGTTTGTGACAAAATAGGTAGTTGTAATGAATGAAAAACCTGGAAAGAAAAGAGGTCCTTAAACGATATGACAAAGATTGATATTATATCCGGCTTCCTTGGAGCCGGTAAGACGACTTTTATTAAAAAACTGCTGGAGGAGGCCATCTCCGGTGAGCAGGTGGTTTTAATTGAAAATGAGTTCGGGGAGATCGGCATCGACGGCGGATTCTTAAAGGATTCCGGAATCGAGATCCGTGAGATGAACAGCGGCTGCATCTGCTGCTCCCTGGTCGGTGATTTTGGAAAGTCCCTGGCGGAGGTGCTGACCAAGTACAAGCCGGACCGTGTGATCATCGAGCCGTCAGGCGTGGGCAAGCTTTCTGACGTCATGAAGGCAGTCAGAGATGTGGCGGCGGAGATCGAGGTTACCTTGAACAGCGCGGTTACCATCGTGGATGTGGCGAAATGCCGGATGTATATGAAGAATTTCGGCGAGTTCTTTAATAATCAGATCGAGAACGCAGGAACGGTTGTTTTAAGCCGTACCGACATCACCGCCATGGACAAGGTAAACCAGGCTGTGGAACTGATCCGTGAGAAGAATCCGAAGGCCGTGATCGTCACAACGCCATGCGGCCAGTTAAGCGGAGCCCAGCTTCTGGAAATCATCGAGAAGCCGGATACGATGGCGGAAGACTTGATGAAGGAAGTTGAGGAGCACCGTCATCACCATCACGACCATGACGGCGGGGCGTGCGGCTGCGGGCATGATGAGGAAGAGTGCGGCTGCGGCCATGATCATGAGCACCACCATCATCACGACAACGATCATGAAGCTGAGGAATGTGGCTGCGGCCATGATCATGAGCACCATCACCATCACGACGGCAATCATGAAGCTGAGGCGTGCGGCTGCGGCCATGACCATGAGCACCACCACCATCACGACGGCGATCATGAAGCTGAGGAATGTGGCTGCGGCCATGACCACGACCACCATCATCATCACGACCACGATCATGAAGCTGAGAAGTGCGGCTGCGGCCATGATCATGAGCACCACCACCATCATGACGGCGAGGCCTGCAGCTGCGGTCACGATCACGATCACCACCATGCGGACGAGGTATTCACCAGCTGGGGCCTTGAGAATGTTGCGGCCATGAAGAGGGAAGACTTAGACCGGATTCTGGACGAACTGGCATACGGTGACCAGTACGGCGAGGTGCTTCGCGCCAAGGGCATGGTTCCTGGAGAGAAAGAGGGAAGCTGGCTCTATTTCGACCTTGTACCGGAGCAGTATGAGATCCGTGACGGATCACCGGAATATACCGGCAAGGTATGCGTGATCGGCGCAAAGCTGAAAGAAGACGAATTAAAGAAAGCGTTTGGCAGGTGAGAAGATGGAGTACACGGATACATTAGATGACGATTTTATGCCGGTGTTTCTGATCAATGGATTTTTAGAAGCCGGTAAGACCCAGTTTCTCCAGTTCACCATGCAGCAGGATTATTTTCAGACCGATGGAAAGACCCTGCTGATCGTCTGCGAAGACGGTGATACGGAGTATGATACAGAACTGTTGAAACGCACCAAAACGGCAGGTATATTCATCGAGAGCATGGACGAGCTCACGCCGGAGCGTCTTCTGGAGCTGGAGCTTCTCTATAATCCGGAGCGCGTCTTAATTGAGTGGAACGGCATGTGGAATCAGGATGACTTACAGCTGCCGGACGACTGGCGTGTATATCAGCAGATTACCATTATTGACATGTCCACCTTTGACTTATATGTGGCTAATATGAAGCCACTGCTGTATGCCATGATTAAGAATTCTGAACTGGTTATCTGTAACCGGTGTGACGGGATCGAAGATTTATCAGGCTACCGCAGGACCCTTAAATCCATGTGCCAGAGAGGCGAGATTGTCTTTGAGGATTCAGAGGGAGAGATCGACGAGATCGCGGACGAGGATCTGCCTTACGATATGAGTGCGGACGTGATTGCAATTTCGCCGGAGGCCTACGGCATCTGGTATATTGACTGTATGGACAGGCGGGACCGCTACGAGGGAAAGATTGTGGAATTTACGGCCATGGTATTAAAGAGCCCGGAATTCCCGAAAAATTACTTTGTCCCGGGACGTATGGCCATGACCTGCTGTGAAGCCGACATGACGTTCCTCGGATTTGTCACGAAGGCCAGAGAAGCGAAGGACTTACAGACGAAGCAGTGGGTAAAGGTCCGGGCCAGGATCGCCTACGAATTCTGGAAGGACTATGAGGGCGAAGGCCCTGTGCTCTATGCGGAGTCCGTCCAGCCGGCGGAGCCCATCCGGGACGTGGTACAGTTTTAACAAAATTTCCTTTGTGCGGAGTGTGCGGCCCCCGGAGAGTTTTGGTTTCATAGGACAGCTTTCCTATGAAATAAAAAAAGAGCCTTGAGGCGGAACTGTCATGGTCCCGCTTCAAGGCTCTTTCGAGTTTGCAGTGTTTTGTAATGAATGATAAAGCTACATCTGTGGTACCGGTGTCGGTCTGGCCGGATCGAATACGTCCGGGACGTTGAACAAGTCGCTTAAGCTGTCCGGATAGTAATACATGCGGTAGCCATCCAGATTCCGTCTGCCCTGGCGGAAATGATCCGGTCCCAGCTGCATCCAGTAAGGCGTGCTGGCATCCACGTTGCAGAAATATCGGAATCCCAGTGATTTTAAATAGGTAAAGCGTTCATTATCATCCGTATAAGGCTTCCAGGTCCCGATATCGCTGCCAAAGGGGTAGAGAATGATATCGGTAGGACCGATCAGGGATTCCACGTTCTTTTCCCATTTATCTGCGTCCATCCTGAAGTGTTCCATGGAGATCGTGCCCAGATTGCGGTGGCCCCAGCTGTGGGAAGCCAGTTCCCAGCCGTGGTCTCTCAGGCACTGTGCGACTGCGGCCGCCTGTTTGCGGTCCTCCTCGTAATTGGGATTGGTGTCCTTATAAGATTCATCTGTCCGGTATCCAAGAATTCCATTGTAGCCCGTAAATGCGATAATGGCTCTTGCGCCCTTATAAGAAAATCCCGGGTGTTCTTTAATGAAGGTTTCCAGTATGGGAACGAGATCGAAATCTCCGGTGATGACGCTTCCGTCATCCTGTTCCATCTCTGTGGTGGGATAGCCGTCTTCCCCGATCACCATGCGGGTGGCGAAGCCGTCTCCCTTCATATATTCATAGTAGCACACGTCATCCTGCGACATGACGAAGGCCTTTTTCCCTTCGGGAAGCATGATGTCGCCGTAGACAAACTTCGGATTGCCGTTTTCGTCTGTCGTCTCATGGGCGAGATCATGGATCTTTACGAGAACGTAGCCCTTATCGTACATGGACTGCATCATCTTGATAAACTCGTCTTTCGTCGTCATCATCTGGTTGTATCCGCCCTCCCGGTTGTCTCCGTCGAAGGCTTTGGAGGTATCGACGATCAGAGAGTGGAAGAACACGTGGGTGACTTCCTGGGGATTGACGCGGACCAGCCGGCTCATCTGATCCGTGTAGGCGGCGACGGCGTCTGCGGCTTCCTTCGCGGAGGCGTAGCGGCTGTCGGAGGTGATCAGATTGATGGCGCCTTCATAATCGTACTGCAAGGCCAGGCTTTCCGCCTGTGTAAGGAGATCGATCAGACCGGTGTCCTCTGTCTCCGGCGCCGTGGTGATGACCTCCGGAGGGGATGCCTCCGCAGTGGTCTGGGTGACGGATGCCTTGATCGCCCCCAGCCCCTTGCGGTGCCGGCCCAGTATAATGCCGCCCGTGACTAAGGCGGCAACCAGTAAAATTCCTATCATAATGACAATGATATTATGTAACGTGCGGCGGCGCTTTTCCTGCTGACGCCGTTCACGGTATTCTTCCATATTCATGTGATAACCTCTTTTTCCAGTGTATTGAAGGAGCTCTGGGCGGCCGGATCAGACAGATGCTTTACAGAAAGTGACACATTGCTTTACCCGAAACCGTCCTGGATACCGGACACAGTACAAACTCCTGAATCAGTATACCATACTTTCAGACAGGATGAAATCGTATCATGGGAAAATTAAGGAAAAATTTTTGGCAAAAAGTGGCATAGGAATGGAAATCCCACCCATACAATGAAACAAAGGATTTTTTCAGGGGAAATTATGAAACGATTGTTAGCTCTTGTTTTAAGCATGCTGCTTTTCCTCTGTCCGTCTCATGCCGCGTGGGGGCAGGAGCCGGACATTGCCGTGGCGTCGGACATGGTAATCCGGTCGGAAGAGGCGAAGACTGTAAACGCCGAGGGAGGTCCATCCATACAGGCGCCCAGCGCTCTGCTGATGGAAGCTTCTACCGGACAGGTAATATACGAAAAAGATGCGGATACGAAAAGGAGTCCCGCCAGCATTACGAAAATCATGACTCTGATCCTGATTTTTGATGCCCTGGATTCCGGGAAAATAAAAATGACCGACGAGGTGGTCACCAGCGCACATGCCAAGTCCATGGGCGGCTCCCAGGTTTTCCTGGAAGAGGGGGAGACCCAGACGGTGGAAACCATGATCAAATGCATCGTGGTGGCCTCAGGAAACGACGCTTCCGTGGCCATGGCGGAATACATAGCAGGAACAGAGGAAGAATTCGTGAAAATGATGAACGAGAGGGCGGCCGGACTTGGCATGACCAACACCCATTTTGAGGACTGCTGCGGCCTGACCGATTCGCCTACCCATGTGACGACGGCCAGAGATATCGCGCTCATGTCGAGAGAACTGATCAACAAGTATCCCCAGATCCATAATTACTCCACTATCTGGATGGAGAACATCACCCACGTGACGAAACAGGGAACGAAGGAGTTTGGTCTCTCCAACACGAATAAGCTGTTAAAAATGGCGACCAACTTCAATGTGACCGGTTTGAAGACGGGTTCTACGTCTCTGGCTAAATACTGTCTGTCGGCGACCGCGGAAAAAGACGGTGTCCGCCTGATCGCTTCCATTATGGCGGCTCCCGATTACAAGGCCAGATTTGCAGACGCCCAGACGCTGCTGAACTATGGCTACGCCAACTGCCGCCTGTATGAGGATAAGGAGATGCTTCCGCTTCCGGAGCTGGTGGTGGATAACGGCGTCGTGGACAGCGTCCCCTTAAAATACGGCGGCACCTTCTCCTTTCTTGGTCTCTAAGCATGAGAC
>OBXC01001608.1_pt1 | contig 10565 bp, 10 predicted proteins | sample 1538111 | NCBI WGS metagenome assembly OBXC01 (sample SAMEA2580137, study PRJEB22360) | human gut metagenome | biome: human gut; feature: human-associated habitat; material: faeces | place: Denmark | collected 2008/2010 | reverse complement strand
GTCGGCCCATGAGCCAGCCGGGGCCGACCGGGAAGCAGAGGACGACGGGGCTGTGAACTGTAACCTTCGACCGGCACATGGGGGACCATATGCTGGAAACTGCAAATCGCGCCCGATCGCTCAGGCAGAATACTCCCCATTGTACTCATCATATCCGGTAACCGCAGCAAAATCGATATGATACGGGAAGTAGACATTTCGGCATTGCGGCAGACTGTCCTCCAGAAAACAGAGGATATCCTCCGTCATATTTTTCGAAAAATACTTTTCATTTAACACTCCGCTCATAACAGCATCATCGCCGATATACTGTACAAGCAAAAAACCGTAACTCGGTTCTGCAATCACCAAATCATGGAGAGAACCGCCAAAGTCTTCATTTTTGCTGTCATAGAAACGGATCATACAAGAGCTTTCGGCCGGAAAAAATTCTGCGTCAAAAGAATGTCCGCAGCTCTCAAACGTCTTTTTCATTTGAGCCTCCTTATTCTGTAATTGATTGAACTCTTCTGGATTCTATTATAGCCTATACATGAGAATCAGCCAATCACAAATTGCCGTCTCTGCTTCCAGAGTCCGCAAACCATGAAGATTGCCCCAATGTCACACTGCAATGGAAATATATTAGTCAATGCAACTGAAAGTTGCCCGGCTGGCGGGATACTGTAACAGATTATCTTTCATCCTTTGAGAATGCCCACTATATGTTTTTAGACTGCGGCCACTACGTTCACGACGATATGCCGGATATGATCGCAGGAGAAAGTATAAATTTTATGAAATCTCTTATAAAATAAGGGGAATACACATTCAATATGACAGATATGTTAAAATCGTTTTAATCAGTTCGATACCTGTCTTATCCGGTAATATGCTGGAATAAAAGTGAACGGTGGGTCTCCGTATGTTTGGAGCTTATTTAAGCGAACATTTGGTGTCCTGTTGATTTTCCTTCAGAAGCAGTTGAAAAAGCAGGCTTTTCTTTAATATGGACAAATATATACAGACGTTTATTTTATCTGAGAAATCCTGACTTACCTTCCAGCGGCTTATCCTGCCCTTTATGCATGCTGCTGATGCTCTAATGTACCTGTATTCCCCACCGCTACCATGCTGACGCACCGGTTCTTTTTGACAGCTGCATGCTGCCTCCCCTGCAAAACCATAGGTAAAAAACAACTATACAAATTCGTTCTATATCAAATACAGCAATATTCCGATAGAATACTCTTGAAAGGAGATGATAGAATTGAAATACGAAAACGGCAGAGATATCTTTCCCGAACGTCTATTAAAGCAAATACAGAAGTACGTATCCGGCAAGCTGGTCTATATCCCATCGAGTGTCAAAAAACGTGCATGGGGCGAGACGTCGGGATATAAACAGTATCTGATAGAACGCAATCGTGACATCAAGTCAAAATTTAATGCGAGCGCCAGCGTTGAACAGTTAGCTGATGAATACTATCTTTCCTGTGAATCTATCAAGAAGATTATTTATTCCAAAAAGGAGGTATTCACTATGGAATACGAATGTACACTGTCGTCAGCCCAGAATTTCGCAAAGAATGACAAGCTTGAAGAGTGGGTTCATACCTATCTGTTATCCGACGGCCATAACAAAGATTTTTCAGACGGCTTAAAGCTTTACGACAGATATTTTCTTGGACCTGTCAAAATGCCATTATCGCTCTTGACCCGCTGCTGCGGCCCTGAAGAAAACATGAAATGGCGGATTAATGAGGAATGGTTTGAGAAGCATGTAAACGAACTTTCGGAGGTTCTTAAGAAAGAAACGGATATGCCCCCGTTAATCGTCCACTACCTGATCGAGAACGGCAAAACCGAGGGGGAATTCGAGTTAAATGACGGCAATCATCGACTGGAAGCCTATTCCCGCCTTGGAATCGAAGAATACTACGTAATTATCTGGATTACAGAGAAAAATGAGTATGACTTATTTCTGTCTGCATACTCCCAGTATTTTAAATGACACCGGGAAACATCTCATAAGCGAAAAAGCCAGGGAACAGCTGAGTGCAATCACTCTCCTGTCCCCTGATCTTTTGCCTTTTAAAGGCGGCAGATTCAAAAACTCCTGCCGCCTTTCCGCCGGCTTCTCAGCCGCGCAGTGCTCCCTTTTCGTCCGTCTCCAGCGTAATCTTCCCGGTAGCCATTGCCCCGGTTCCATCAAAATAGTATGCGCTGTTATCGACCACCTGAAGGCCTGTAACCATGGCATTGTCCTCGCCTAAATAATACCATTTCTCTTTACTCAGCACCCACTGGCTGCGGTAGGCGTACCCCGATTCATTGAACCAGTACCATTTACCGTCGATCTTTTCCCAATCGTTTTTCGTGTAGCTTCCGTCGTCATGGCGGTACCAGCGGCCGTACACATCTTCGATCCAGCCTGTCTTTGCCTTTACCGTAACCCATGTTTTCATAAATTCAGCGGGGTCTTTGTACAGCCGTTTGATCTCCTCCGTGGAGCTGCCCCAATCGGCCAGCTGAAAATGCGGCTTGTCCACGATCGATTTCCAGTTTCCGCCCCATATGAGGCCCAGCGACACACCTACCGCGCCGGCTTTTTCGAAAAAGCCGCCGGTCTCGTTATAGGCTCCCTGCCCATCATTTCGATAGATGTCAAAGGCTGTTCCCCACTGATGAAACGAACTGTAAGAGCTTCCCGGCGCATTGGTCACTATACTGCCCGGTTTTGTGCGGCCCTGTGCGTAAAGCGCATCCTGCTCCGCTCTGGTGCGCAGCGTCTCGCCTATTTTAACTGCCAGTCCCTGTTTTCTGCACTCTTCCACCATGTTGGCGGCCAATACCTGCAGACGGGGATGGCACAATGTGATATCTTTCATCTGATTATCTCCTTTCCTCATGTTTCCGGCCGAAGGGCGGCTGACGTCTTTCACCGTTGAAAGCCGCCCCTTCCATGCGTAAACATAAGTGTTTCTAAGATATCATATGACAGTTTGTGGACAGCCGTTCCCCCGCTCACGTTGAGCGGTCGTCTCATACAAGTCTGTAACGGGGCCGCTCCTCTCCGAAGAGCCAGTATCTCAGCCAGTCATCCAGTACAATCCCGGCAAGGCTGATCCAGAGCCATAAGAAGGAAAACTGCGGGCAGATCTGCCCAAGGATGTTACCGGGCAGTCCGCTGTAATCCCAGATATTCCACCCCAGCCAGATATTGACGATACACCCCGTAATCAATTCAAAATATGTAATAACCGCCGCCCCCAGAAGCATCTGCTTCCACAGGGGCAGCGTCCACGGAAGCAGTTCATTGATCAAACCAAGGCAGATAAAACAGACGCCGCCCAGAATGAACATGGTCCAGTGACTCCAGCCACGCAGTAAAATCTCTATGATATTATATAGAAGGCCCCCTGTTACAAACAGGAGCAGATATTTGCCCGTCTGTTTCACCAGCATCTCCCTCCGCCTCAGACTCTTTGTAAAGGATATGCTTCTTTCTGCCGTAAATTGCTATAGAAATTTCAGTTCCTGCTGATCGTATTCCTGTTTCGTCTCCAGCAGCACCGGGGTCTGTTTCAGCATTCCACTGAACTTTGTATCATCCAGTACCCAGTCTTTCATCTGATCCGGCTCGACGATGAGCGGCATCCGGTCATGGGTGCTGACCATCGACTGGTTGGCTTCCGTCGTTAAAACCGTAAATCTCTTTTCGTCTCCAAACACATTGTAAAAACCGGCCAGGAAGATGACCGGAGCGTCCTCCCGGTAAAATGTCACTTTCTCTTTTTTCCGGTTCCATTCATAAAACCAGGTACAGGGAATGATGATTCTCCGATGCAGAATGCTCTCGCGAAACATCTTCTTTTCCAGAACCGTTTCAGACCTGGCATTAAAGATCACGCCCTTTCCCTGAAAATTAGGGAAACCCCAGTGCTGCCATTCCAGCTTCATTTCCCCGTCTCCCGCCACCAGAACCGGCGCCTCATCTGTGGGATGAATATCCTTTCTCAACCGCTCCAGGCGAAGCTTGTCATTGACTGTTTCCACTAATTTTTCGATCTCCCGCGCCGTCTCGTCATCCACATAATATCGTCCGCACATACGATTTTCCCGTCCTTTGCCCTGTTTTTACTGGTAGTATTCCATGTTTTTCTTAAAAATACACTTCGATGCCGCCGATCAGGCAGCCACACAGGATTGCCGCTTCATACGTGGTCTGATCCTCCAAACTATTACGTATTTTCCCGAAACAGCTCTCATTGATTCCTGTTAAAATATGAGTATGCTTTATATTCTATCAATTCTAATGCCTTCGTACTACTCTGTCAAATGCAATGTCATATCGCGCCTGATGTTTCGATATCCCACAAAGAAAAAGGCCCGGCCGCTTTTAACAGCTCCGGAACCTTTTCTCACAATTCTTTATTTATGAAACAGCGACGTAATCATATTCCAGATCCGCGTAAAGATACTGGCGATGCGGTGGAACACATTTCCCTCCGGGTGGTAGCTCTCATCCACCTCTGCAGTGGTGCTCTTATCCTTTTCCTTGATTTCACCGGTACGCAGAATGATCTGCACGGTACGCGGGGACGGGTTCTTCTCCGATGTCAGGGATACCGGCTTTGCGTCCATATCGATATTCAAAATGGTGGTATCCTTTGTCGTATACTCATCCCATTTATCGTCGATCAGGGTTTTAATTGTATCCTTTGCATTTTTAAGCACGTCTGTCTGATCCAGCCCGTTTCCCATTCCATCCAGGGTTCCTGCCAGACCGTTAAGTGTCTTCTGGGTGCTGGCGTTTAAAGAATCGCCCACCGTTTTCATCTGGTTTTCAAAGGAGGTGCAGAACATGGTCAGGGATTTTAAACTCCTGGCGGCGGTGTCTGTCATTTTCCCCAGATCCCTCAGAGTATCCAGCGTATCCTCGTGATAGTAGTTGACCGTCTTGGTCAGGCTGTCTGCATCGGAAATGATATCGTCCAGCGTGTTGCACATGCTGGCTGCCAGATGGGACATATCCGCCGTATTCTGCAGCAATCCCACCGCATTTCCCTTCTGGGAGGCGGCTGCCTGCAAAAGGACCTCTGTCTGTCCGATCATGGTCTGTATATCCGTAATCAGTCCGGTGTTTCCCGCAGTGCCATGGAAGCCTTCGACGATCGCGCCAACCGCAGCGGCGATATTACCCGTGTTTGGCTGGGAAGCAGTAGCGGTCTCATATAGTGCCTGAGAAGCATATCTCATGAGCGCATCGATCTCATCGGTGGCCATGCCAACCTCATTTCTCAGATAGGAAGCGACCTCATCCTCATCTCCCAGATTCACGCCCGCACTCTCCATCTCGCCGATTAAATCTTCCAGGCTGTCCTCACTGAAATATTCCGCTTTTTTACCGCTTAGCCCGCCGGTCGATGCGATCAGCCCGGCAAGTGCAGGCGCCAGCGCACTCACACCGCCATCCAGCTTTGCCTGCGACTGTTTGAAGGTCTCTAAATCTGCTTTTGTCTTTTCCATCAGCTGCAGAAATGCCTGTGCTCCCAGATCCACCTGGGGACTGTTTAACATGGAACTGATTCCCCGTAAATCATCTCTTAAATCCCGCATGGTGGCCTTCATGTCCTCCAGATCCGGCGACAGATCGTCGAGATGGCCGGTCAGCTCATTTACATGGGAATTCATGGTATCGAGGAATTTTTCTGCCTCCTTCATATGCCCGGAAAATGGTTCAAACTGCTGGGACAATTCATTTAGGCCAGCCAGAGCCTCGTCAGCGTCGGCGTATACCTTACCCTTGGAGTCTGCGAAAAGCTGGCGGCTGTGATCGAGTCCGCGCAGGCCGTCGGCCGTATCTTCCACACTCTTCTGCATTCCGTCGAATGTATCAAATAGTGTATCCAGGCTGTCGCTGATGGCATCCGCAGAGTCCTCGAGGGTCGTCTTCGCCTCGCGCAAATCCCCCACCTTATCGAGCTGGGCTGCGGTCAGCGGAACAATGGTAAACACGACACCGCTGAAAGAGAAATCATTCGTTCCAATGCGGATAGAGTAGTGCTGCTCTTCTCCCGGAAGCGCGAAAAATATAACCGCGTTTAAATTTCCCATCGATTGGACCTGAGCGCCTTCCGCTTCCAGACTCAGGTTTTTATCCATATCCACAACGGTTCCAGCCATGAGAACCATGTTATTGCGATAATAATCCGATACCTGCTTATTCGGTATCAGATCCACATTTACTTCCACCAGGCCGGCCGCGCCGTAAAGCTCTTCCGCCTTCTTCTCCAGTCCGTTTAAGCGATAGCTCACCTGGATATTCCAGGGGAGTTCTTCCCTGGTGGTATCCGTGCCGCCTTCAAAATAGAAGCGATCCTCTGAATTTTCCAGGTTAAAAGTAAGCTTCCCCTCCGAGTCCGTCACCGGTTCGGCGTGATCTGTCATATTGGTAATTCTGTTGTACGTGCCGTAATCGACAATCTGGCTGCTTCCATTCGTGGTGTAGCTCTTTACGACACTGCTCTCTTTTATCTCCCCATAGGGGTCCATGGTGATATAAAGCGTCTCATCGCAGACCGGGGTGTCTGCCGCCGCTCCCGCCTCCATGGTCGGGCCGCATGCAAGCACTGCTGCTAAAACAAACGCTGTAATCCGTTTACTCTTCCTCATGGCTGTCATCTCCCTTTTCCTTCTGATCTGACTCTCCGGTCTGCGCTGGAGTTATGTTTTCCTCTGGACTGCTTTTTCCTGTTGCGGAAGCCGGACGCTCTGCTGGTGTCAGGTTCTTCTCCGGCGCCGCACTCTCCTCCGACGCCACGTTCCTCGCCCCCGTCAGATTTTTAGCCGCCGCCAGACGTTTCCGCCTTCTCTCTTTCCGCGCATCCGCTTTCTCCTGCTGCCGCTTAATCTGCTTATCAAATGCGGACAGGAGAGCCGGAAGCAGGGACAGAACCAGTGTCACGCTCAAAAATGCCCCGCGCCCTACCAGACGCCCTACCTGGGAGATCGCCTGTATGGACGAAGTAAAGTACAAAAGATAGCCAACCACCATCAAAATACCGCCCGATGTCATGATGGACAGCGTGCTCTTGTTGACAGCGGCGACCGCAGCCTCCCGGCGGCCTTTTTCCTTACGAAATGCCAGATAGTTGTTTGTCATCAAAATCGAGTAATCGATGGTAGCCCCCAGCTGCAGGCAGCTGACGATAATGTAGCCGATATAGATCATGCTGTCCCCCATCACGTAGGGCAGCGTCATATTTAAATAGATAGCAACTTCGATGGGTACGATCACGAGGATCGGAACCAGGATCGACCGGAAGGTAATGAATACTACCAGCGCCACACCGGCCAGAGACAGCAGCGATACATTATTATAATCTTCCGTCAGAATATCCCTGATATCAATGGTTGTAGGCGTCATTCCAATTACGTAGGAATGATCGGGATAATACTTATGTACAACCTCCTCCAGTCTGGCACTGCACTCGAATGCATAGTCACTCTCCTGCAGCGTATCCATGGAGATCAGCATTCTGGCGTAATCCTCATTGCGAAGCTGGCTGGTTAAATCCTCGGGAAGAAAGCTTTCCGGAATCCCGTTCGGCATGGTGCCCGACATGGAAATCACGTAGTTGACGAAATCCAGATTCTCCAGTTCCTTCGCCAGTTCTTTTTCCGTCACACTGGAACCGTTCGGCACGATACAGATTGTCATATTGGACTTTTTAAACAGGCTGTTAATCTCCTGCGTGTCCTCATAAACCCGCGTTCCCGGCCCCGCGCCGATGGCGTCGTCGCCGTACAGGAACTTATTCATACTCTGGCCGAAATAACAGGGAACCGCTAACAGGGCCGCTAACAGGAACACCGGAACCCGGATCTTGTACATGGCCCGTGCAAATCCATCAAATGAGGCAATGAGCGGCTTATGCGCCGTCTTCACGATCTTGTCGTCAAACCGGAGAATAAGCGTCGGCATCAGCAGAAGTACGGTAAGAAGGCTGCATATGATGCCCTTTGCCAGGACGAATCCGACGTCCTTACCAATGGTAAAACGCATAAATGCAATGACGATGAATCCTACGATCGTCGTCGCTCCGCTGGCGAGAATGGAACTGCAGGATTCCCTGATCGCCTCCACCATGGCCTCATGGATCTCCATGCCCCTGTTTTTCAGGGCCGTAAAGGTATGCAGCAGGAAAATGGAGTAGTCCATCGACACCGCCAGCTGCAAAATAGCTGCCGTGGAGAAGGTAAAGAAGGATATCGTTCCGAAGACGATGTTCGATCCCATATTCAAAACGATCGCCACGATCATTACGAAGATAAAGAGGAACGGCTCCATCCACGACGTGGTCGTCAGTGTCAGGATCAGCCATATGATAACGATTGACATGGCAATCGCCATGGTGATCTCCCTGGTGATCGAGGCCTCACGCTCCTTGCTGGACACTGCGCTTCCGGCAAAACAGCCCCGGTCCTTTCCGACGATCCGGTAGATCTCCTCGATGGCCGCATTGGTGCGCGGTTCTCCGTCTTTATCTTCAAAGACGATGTCCATCAGGGCATTCCCATCTTTATAGTAATCATCGATTGCCAGCAGATCGACGCCGATGAACTCCGTCATGCTTTCATTAAGGAACGGCGCTCCCATATAGACGTCGGTCGAGACGTCGGAGCCCAGTACCAGATCCACCCCATCGACTGCGGATATCTCTTCCCGGATGCGTTTCGCCTCCTGTAAAGATACGTCCTTAACCATGATCCGTGCCATACCGGGATAGCCAAACTCCGCTTCCATCACATCCAGCGCCTGTTTGGTCGGTGCAAAATCCGGCAGATATTTGCTCAGATCATAATTCACCCCTACAAACGGAAAACAAATGGCACAGAGAATCGTGGTTACCAGGAAAACCTTCTCAATGATCTTCCCGTGATACACAATAAACCGAATCACCTGATTGAAAATATCGCTGTTTCTTTTCATTATTGCCCACCTTTTGATTATTGTACAATCATTGACTTTTGAACACATGTGTATTATAATTCACTTGTCGGTATATTTCAATAAGCAACGATTCGCTGCTTTGTACGTTAAACATCACTTATTTGCATTTGTGTTTAATATCAATCGAAACTGATAAATTTTGTTTTTAAACAGGATTGTGAGGAGAATAATATGGAATCACAGAAAGAGGACCGGAGAATCCGCAGGACCCAGAAAATGTTAAAGGACAGCCTGATTGAGCTGATGACCGAGAGAGATTTTAAAAATATTTCCGTCAAGGACATCACGGAACGGGCGGATCTAAACAGAGGAACCTTCTACAATCATTACACCGATACTTACGATCTACTGCAGAAGATGGAGTCCGACGTACTGGCTGATTTCCAGGATATGATTGATAATTTCCTGTGCAGTCCAAAGAACGGATCGCTGATGCCCATCCTGCTGCCTGTTATACAATATATTGAAGAAAACGTAAAAATTGCCAGAATTCTGTTTGAAAACAGTGCATCCAGCGATTTCGTCAACCGCTTCCACCAGCTCATTTCTGACAACGGAACCGCTGTTTTCAAGAAACAGTATCCCGAAATCGACGATGTGACACTCACCTATTTCATCGAATTCATCACCTTCGGCCTGACCGGAGTCCTGCGCTGCTGGATCAACAACGGCATGAAAGAGTCAAAAGAAAAGATCGCGGAAATCGCAGATAAATCTGCCGTGCAGGTGGCGCAGAATCTCTGGGGGCATTAAGCATTAGGGCATTAAAACGGGGTAAAGAAAAATTCACCGTTACACGAATAAAAAAAACAATAGAAAAAGGAGACACATATGGATAATACTCCTGTCATTGAAACCGAACGCCTGCGGCTGCGCCGATTTACAGAGCGTGACGCCGAAGCGCTGTTCACCATACTCAGCGATCCCGAAGTCAATCAGTTTCTGCCCATGTTCCCGCTGACATCGCTGGAGGAGGCCGAGCAGTATCTCAAAGAACACTATTTAAGTACTTACGAGCAGCCCAGCGGTTACCATTATGCGGTCTGCCTCAAAACAGATGATATCCCCATCGGATATATCAACGTCAGCGATGACGACAGCCACGACCTGGGGTACGGTCTGAAAAAAGAGTTTTGGAAGATGGGAATCATGACCGAGGCCTGCCGGGCGCTGATCTGGAAACTAAAAACCACAGATTTACCCTATATTACCGCCACTCATGACCGTAAGAATCCGGGAAGCGGCCGTGTCATGGAGAAGATCGGCATGATCTATCAGTACTCTTATGAGGAGCAGTGGCAGCCCAAAGATATTCTGGTGGTATTTCGGATGTACCAGCTTAATTTTGACGCAGACCAGGACCGCGTCTACAAAAAATACTGGAACAAATATCCGGTTCACTTCATCGAGAATCTGGAAGACGGTCGCATGCCTGAAACATTGACGGTCAATCAGAAGGAATCCTGATTCCGGAACTGTACGATGTTGACCGGGAAAATGAACAGATTTTAAAGGAGTACATAGAAGGAAATATTATTTACGATCTGGTTACATCTGTTAATGGAGC